>Ga0256843_1000625_pt1 | contig 29801 bp, 28 predicted proteins | sample AlvinellametaG_FD_191572 | JGI IMG/M metagenome (GOLD analysis project Ga0256843, IMG submission 191572) | Pompeii worm associated microbial communities from hydrothermal vent at the East Pacific Rise, Pacific Ocean - Alvinella | ecosystem: Host-associated > Annelida > Integument > Unclassified ...
TGTTTCAATATCTTCTTGAGTATATCCACAAATTGTAGCAAATCTTTTATGCAGAGTAATATCTTCAAGATTATTTAACCCGCTAAAAATGCTTACTTTGCTAAATTTACTTACACCTGTAAGCATTGCAAACTTTATAAATCTATCACTCTCTTTGATAGATGTATAAAATCTTTTTAAAATCTCTCTATTCTCATAAGCTACATCAAACTGGTCAATATTATCTAGAATTGGTTTATCATATTCATCAATTAAAATTACTACTTTTTGGTTATATTTTTTATAAACTTCTTCAATCAAATCCATAAAAGCTAAAGCATAATCTTGGCTCTTTATCTCTACTTCTAATCTTTCTCTATTCTTTTCTAAGTTTCTAAAGATAGTCTTTAATAATTCATCTACACTCCTAACTCCACCCATTGAGATTTTAATCACAGGATATTTTTGGCTCCAATCCCACCTGTCATAGATGTAGAGCCCTTCAAAAAGAGCTCTATTTCCTTCAAAAAGCTCTTTGATTGTATCAATAAGCAAAGATTTCCCAAATCTTCTTGGTCTTGAGAGAAAATAGTAATCACCATTTTCAACTAACTCTAAAATATCTTTAGTCTTATCAATATAGATAAAATTATCACCTCTTATTTTTTCAAAAGTTGAAATTCCAATTGGAAGCTTTTTTTTCATCTATGATTCCTTATCTTTTAATCTTACAGCCTCGTAAGATAAATCAAGTTTTTTAATCTTTTAATATTTTTAGATAATTTACATCAAATTTTTTATTTAAACTAGGAAAAAAATTGTATATATTTTAACAGTTTAATTCTCCTCTTTTTTGCCTCCTCTTACAACCAAATCGATCGGAACTCCTTCAAATCCAAACTCTTCTCTTAAAGTATTTATTAAATAACGTCTGTAACTAAAATGTAAAAGATCTGGTTTATTTACCATTAATGCAATTCTTGGAGGTTTAATATCAAATTGAGTTGCATATTTTATCTTTACAACTTGTCCATGGTAAGATGGAACTTGATGTTTTCTTTTTGCAAATTCTATAACTTCATTTAGTCTGCTAGTTGGAACTCTTTTTGTATACTCTTGGAAAATTTCTACAATCTTATCTAAAATTTTATGAACTCTTTGTTTTGTTTTTGCAGAGATTGTGAGAATAGGAGCATAATTTAAAAATTTTAATTTATCTCTAACTTCATCTATCATCTCTTTGTATTCAAGTTCTCCTCTTATATCCCATTTATTTACAACTATCAAAGCTCCAAGCTTATATTTATCAATCAAGCCAGCAATTCTTTCATCAAGTTCTGTTACACCCGTTGTTGCATCAATTAGTAAGATCGCAATATCACTTTGTTTTAACATTTTTTCTGTTCTATTTAAAGCATACTTTTCAATCCCTAAAATTTTACTTCTTCTCCTAATTCCTGCTGTATCTACAAAAGTTATTTCATAATCTCCATAAAAAATTGTCTCATCAATTGGATCAATTGTAGTGCCAGCTACTTCACTAACAACTGCCCTTTCTTCTTTTAAGAGAGCATTTAATAAAGAACTTTTTCCAACATTTGGTCTTCCAAGAATTGCTACTTTTATCTTTCTCTCTTTTACTTCCTCTTTTGATTCTAATAACTCTTCTAAACTTGGAATTCGATCAATTTCATCAAACTCTAATCTAGCTGGTTCTGGCAAAAATAAAGCAATCCAATTATAAAGAGGCTTTAACCCTCTATTGTGACTTACAGAAATAGGAAAGATATTTTCAGCTCCAAAGCTTACAAACTCCCAGAAATTTTGTTGTTCTTCTTTTTCATTGTCAATTTTATTTACAACTAAAGCTATTGGTTTATTTAAAGATTGTAACCTATAAAATAATTCTTTATCCTCTTCTTGAGGAATTTTTTTTCCATCAACCATAAAAAGGATAATATCAGCCTCTTTAGCCGCTTTTAGAGACATTTTTGTAACTTGAGAAAATAACCCATCAACCTCATCAATACCGCCAGTATCTAAAAGTTCAAACTCTTTTGAATCTTCTAAAGTAATAATATTTTTTTTAATATCCCTTGTTGTCCCACTAACATCAGAAGTAATTGCATCTCTTTTTTTTGAAAATCTATTAAACAAAGAGCTTTTTCCAACATTTGGTCTTCCTAAAATTGCTACCTTTTTCATTTTGCTTCTCTTTTTAAACTTTTTTGGGAATATTATAGTAGATTTTTTCAACTTCTAGCAAATGATTTTTTCTCTTTTAAATAGCTTCAAAAGTTGGATTAATCAAAAATTTCTATGGTTTTATAAGTATTATTTTTATAGAATGAATATCAAAAAATAAAAAATCTAAGATAAAAATTATTAAAGGATAAAAAATGGAGATAGATTCAAAGACAAATACAGCTATTGAGAATCTAATTAATTGGGCAAAGCAAAATGATATTCCAAAAAGCAAATTTCCAAGAGATGCTAAAGAGTTGATTAACTTAAGAGAATTGGACTTTTCTTCTTTGAATCTTCTCTATCTTCCAGAAGAAATTTGGGTTTTGAAAGAGCTAAAGATTTTAAATCTATTTTTTAACTCTTTAAAAGACTTGCCAGATAGTATTGGAGAGTTAAAAGAGCTTGAAGTTTTAAATGTGAGCGATAATAAATTAAGAAGGCTCCCTGAAACAATTGGAAAATTGGAAAAATTAGAAGTTTTTGATCTTGTTTTTAATGAGATAGAAGAACTTCCCGATGAGATTGGAGATCTAAAAGAGCTTAGAGTTTTAAATTTGAGTGAAAATAATTTAACTTTTCTACCAAGCAGTATCCAAAGATTAAAAAAGCTTAAAATTTTAAATATTTCAAATAATAATATCAAAGAGTTACCTGAAGAGATTACAAAATTGGTAAAACTTGAAAGATTAATTATAAATGATAATTTAATTTCATCTTTGCCAAATAATATTCAAGATTTAACTCAATTAAAAGAGTTTAATACTCAAAATAATCAGCTCTCTGAAAGTACAACTAAAATGGCTCAAGATCTGGTACATTAAAAATGGTAAAATTTTTTAAAAAATTAAAGAGGGGAAAATGGAACTTTGTGTTGCATTAGATAATAAGAATAAAGAAGAAAATATAAAACTTGCAAAAGCAATATCAAATTATAATGTTTGGCTAAAAGTTGGATTTAGGAGTTTTATTAGAGATGGAAAAGATTTTTTAAATGAATTAAAACAGATCAATCCAGATTTTAAAATCTTTTTGGACTTAAAACTTTATGATATTCCAAATACAATGGCAGATGCTAGTTTAGAGATTGCTAAGCTTGGAATTGAAATGTTTAATATTCATGCAAGCTCTGGAAAGAAGGGAATGCAAGAGGTTATGAAAAGATTAAACTCTCTTCCAAAAAGACCAATTGTACTTGCTGTAACTGCTCTTACCTCTTTTAGTGATGAAGAATTTAAAAGAATTTATGGAAAATCTATTCAAGAAAAAGCAAAAGAGTTTGCAAAAGAAAGCTTTGAAGCTGGAGTTGATGGAGTAGTTTCTTCTGTTTTTGAAAGTAGAACAATCAAAGAGATTACTTCAAAAGAGTTTTTAACTCTAACCCCTGGAATTAGGCCTTTTGGAGAAGCAAGTAATGATCAAGAAAGAGTAGCAAATATCAAAAAAGCAAAAGATGAGATGGTAGATTTTATCGTAGTTGGACGTCCAATCTATCAAGATAAAAATCCAGCCCAAAAAGTAGCTAAAATTCTAGAAGAGATCTCAAAAATTTAAATTTTACCCCCACCCAAATGGGGGGATTTAAATAATTTATTCAGCCTCTAATACTGCACCTTTACTTGCATTTGTAACTAAAGCTCTATACTGTTTTAACCATCTGCTTTTTAGCTCTTTTTTAATTGGTTTGAAATTTTCTCTTCTTTTTTGAAGTTCTGCCTCATCTACATTTAGAGTAATCTCATATTTATCTACATCAATAAAAATCTCATCCCCATCTTCAACTAAAGCTATCACTCCACCCTCAGCAGCCTCTGGAGATACATGTCCAATACTAAGCCCTCTTGTTGCTCCGCTAAATCTTCCATCTGTAATTAGAGCTACACTATCTCCAAGACCCATTCCCATAATTAAACTAGTTGGAGAAAGCATCTCTTGCATTCCAGGTCCCCCTTTTGGTCCCTCATATCTTAGCACTACTACATCTCCAGCTTTTACTTTACCTCCTGTAATTCCAGCAATTGCTTCATCTTGAGAGTTAAAGCAAACTGCCTTTCCTCTAAAGCTTCTACTTCCTACAATTCCAGCGGTCTTAATTACAGCTCCTTGCTCGGCTAAATTTCCAAACAAAATTGCTAGACCTCCAACTTTTGAGTAAGGTTTTTCAATTGGGTGAATAATCTCTTCATCTAAAATCTTAGCATCAGCAATTCTTTCAAATAGCATCTCTCCAGTAATTGTCAAATTATCCTCTAAGATAGAGCCTTCTCTTTTTGTCATCTCTCTCATTACAGCTGAGACTCCTCCGGCTCTGTTTATATCTTCCATATGCACAGTTGTTAGACTTGGAGAGATTTTTGCAATATGAGCTACATTTTTACTAATTTCATTAATCTTTGCAATATCAAAATCTACATCAGCCTCATTTGCAATTGCAAGCATATGCAAAACTGTATTTGAGCTTCCACCCATTGCCATATCCACGGCAAATGCATTATTTATCGCCTTTTCATTTAAGATATTTCTTAGATTAAACTCTTCTGGATTTGAGCTTTTTGCAATTTCACAAATTCTTCTTGCAGCTTTTCTGTAGAGCTCTTCTCGCTCTGGAGTAAGAGCTAAGACTGTTCCATTTCCAACTGGAGCTATTCCCATTGCTTCCATCAATGTATTCATAGAGTTTGCGGTAAACATTCCGCTACAACTCCCTCCACCTGGACAAGCATTACACTCAAGTTCAGTAAGTTTATCTAAATCTATATTTCCAGCTTCATACTCTCCAACTCCTTCAAAAACAGTAGCCAAATCAATTGGAGTCCCATCACTTAAGTGTCCTGCTGCCATTGGTCCACCACTTACAAAGATTGTTGGCACATTTACCCTCAAAGCTCCCATAATCATCCCAGGAACAATCTTATCGCAATTTGGAATTGCAATCATAGCATCGAGTTTATGGGCATTCATCATCGTCTCAATTGAGTTTGCAATAATCTCACGGCTTGGCAAAGAGTAAAGCATTCCATCGTGTCCCATTGCAATTCCATCATCTACTCCAATTGTATTAAATTCAAATGGCACACACCCATTTGCTCTAATTTCATCTTTGATTATTTTTGCTACTTTATCCAAGAAAAAATGTCCCGGAATCATATCAGTATATGAGTTTGCTACTCCAATAAATGGCTTATCAAAATCTTCATCTTTAAGTCCTGTAGCTCTAAGTAAACTTCTATGAGGTGCACGATTATAGCCTTTTTTTATTTCATCACTTCTCATTATCTTCCTTTGTGGTAAACTTTTGATTAGATTATAACAAGTTAGCTTAAAGCTAAAAACTTTGGGGAAATAGGCTAAGCTATCAGAAGGAATAAAAGATGAAAATAGGTGATATTTTTTACTTTATAGCAATGGTTGGATTTGCTTGGATTACATTTGGGATTGTCAGAGGCAATTTTGAGAGGAAATTTGATAAAGATGGAAATAGAATAGATTTAAAAGATAATTCAAAGGAGCAAAAAGATGAGTAAGCACACAAAGATTATTGCAACAATTGGACCAAGTTCTCAAGATTGTGAAACTTTAAAGAAGATGATAAAAGCTGGTGTAAATCTTTTTAGATTAAATTTTAGTCATGGAGATTATGAGTATCATAAAAAATCTTTAGAAAATGTAAGAAAGGTCTCTAAAGAGCTTGGACTTCATATTGGAGTACTTCAAGATATTAGTGGTCCAAAGGTAAGAATTGGAGATTTAGTGCACAAAGTTGGGTTGTCAGAAGGAGATATTATTGAGTTTGTAAAAGAAAAAATTGTTGGAGATTTTGTAGAGGCAAATTATTTAAGAGTTTCTTTAAATTATCCTGAAATTATTGCTAAAGTAAAGGTGGGAGATTTGATCTATCTTTATGATGGAATAATTTGTGCAAAAGTTTTTGAAGCCACAAAAGATTCTTTTAAAGCTAAAGTTTTAAGTGGAGGAATTTTATCTCCTGGAAAAGGGGTAAATTTTCCAAATACAAAATTAGATATTGATATTTTGACTCAAAAAGATATAGATGATATTAAATGGGGAGTTGAAAATAAAGTTGATTTTATGGCCATTAGCTTCGTTCAAAGTGCAAAAAATATGAAGTATGCAAGAGAAGTTGTAGAAAAATTTGGAGGAGATCAATTTTTAATTGCAAAAATAGAAAAGTTTGAAGCTCTAGAGAATTTTGATGAGATTTTGAAAGTAAGCGATGGAATAATGGTAGCAAGAGGAGATTTAGGAATTGAAGTGCCTTACTATAAAGTCCCAAAAATACAAAAAACTCTCATAAAAAAATGCAATCAAGCAAGAAAACCAGTAATTACTGCTACCCAAATGCTTCTTTCAATGACAGATTCAGACAGAGCCACTAGAGCAGAAATTTCTGATGTTGCAAATGCAGTTTTAGATGGATCTGATGCTTTAATGCTTTCAGAAGAGAGTGCTGTTGGAGATTTCCCAGTAGAAGCTGTCCAGACAATGAGTAATACAATCAAAGAAGCAGAAAGTTTTTATGATTACTACAAAATTGGGAAATTGCCATATTTTGATGAGATGGATGTAATTGATGAATCGGCTGTAAATTTAGTCAAAAATATGGATTTAGAAGCAATTTTATCAATTACAACTTCAGGAGGATCTGCAAGAAAGCTTTCAAGATACCGCTCATCTAAACCAATTTATGCAATTGCTCATGATGAAAGAATTTTAAGAAAACTTACACTTGTTTGGGGAGTAAGACCACTTTTTACAATTCCATCTGGATGTCATTTGCATGAAACAATTTCAATTGCAGTTTCTGAAGGTATCAAAAGAGAAATTTTAGATCTAAAAAGTGGATATGTTTTAACAGCAGGCGATCATGCTGGAAAATCTGGAACAACAAACACAATTAAAGTTTTAAGAGAACCTGAAATGAGCTACTATTTAGCAGAATTTAATAAAAATAATTGTTAGGAAACTTTATGCCTTTTGTTCAAGAAGAATTTTTTTTAGAAGATGAAATTAAAGCTTTTGTTTTTGTAATGAAAAAATTTAATCTTTCAATGAGCCAAGCTCAAAGAATGATAGACAAAGGCAGAGTTTTATTAGAAGGAAATAGACTCAAAGATAAATCTCAAATTCTAAAAGGAAGAGTTGAAATTGTACATTTTAAACCGATCTCAAGGGGGCTAAAACCTTTTTTTAGAGCAAAGGATTTTGTAATTTTTGAAAAGCCAAGCAAAGTTTTAGTCCATCCTAAAAAGATGACTACACCATATTCTATGCTTGATGAGGTAAGAAGTTTTGGAGGAAATGGAGCAAATTTTGCTCACAGAATTGATAAAGAGACTTCTGGAATTTTACTTGCTACTTTAAATCAAAAAGCAGAGAGCTTTTTTAAAAGCTCTTTTGAAGCAAAAAAGATTCAAAAAAGTTATAGAGCTTGGGTCTTTGGAGAAGTTAAAAATAATTTTAGTATACAAAGATCAATTTCTATCAATAATGATTATTCCAAAACAAAACACAAAGTCTTTATCGATCCAAAAGGCAAGGAGGCAAAAACTCTTTTTAGTCCAATTTATTATGATAAAGAAAAAGATGTAACTTTGCTTGAATGTATTCCTCTAACTGGAAGAACACACCAAATTAGAATTCATCTTTTTTTTGCACAATATCCAATTGTAGGAGACCCTCTTTATGGTAGAAGCTTTGAAGTAGCAGAAAAATATTTAGAAGAAAGATTGACTCAAGAAGAAAGAGTCTATTTTTCTGGAGCAAATAGATTGATGCTTCATGCCTATAAATTAGAATTTAAGTATAAAAATAGATTTATAATCTTTAGCCAAAATGATTTTAAAGATGAATTAAAAGCTATCGCTCCAAAACAAGCAAGACAAAATCTTATTTTTGATGGATGGAAAAAGAGTCTTTGATATAATTTCAAAAATTTAAAAAAAAAGAGGATTTTTATGAGAGTATTATCTGGAATTCAACCATCTGGAAATTTGCATATTGGAAACTATTTTGGGGCAATTTCTCAAATGTTAAAGCTGCAAGAAAAAAATGAGCTTTTTGCTTTTGTTGCAAACTATCATGCCTTAAGTGGAGGAGCAGATCCAAAAGAGCTTAGAGAACTTACTGTAAGAGTAGCGATTGACTTTTTATCTTTGGGTATTGATCCAAATAAAAGTATTTTTTGGATTCAAAGCAGTGTAAAAGAGGTTTTAGAGCTTTATTGGATTCTCTCACGTTATACTCCAATGGGACTTTTAGAAAGAGCTCATAGCTACAAGGATAAAGTTGCAAAGGGAATTTCTCCAACTCATGCACTCTTTAGTTACCCTGTCTTAATGGCAGCAGATATTTTGCTTTATGATGCTCAAAAGGTTCCAGTTGGAAAAGATCAAATCCAGCACTTAGAAATGACAAGAGATATTGCAATTAAATTTAATAATGAACATGGGGATATTTTTACAATTCCAGAAGCTTTGGTAGATGAAAATGTAGCAACTGTTCCAGGAATTGATGGAGCAAAAATGAGCAAAAGCTACAACAATACAATTGAGATTTTTGCAGATGAAAAGACTCTTCAAAAAAGATGCAATAAAATTGTTACAGATTCAACTCCTCTAGGAGAACCACTTGATCCAGATAATTGCAATGTATTTGCACTTGCTTCTTTATTTTTGGAAGAGGAAGAGCAAGAGGAATTAAGACAAAGATACAAAAGCGGGAAAGAAGGATATGGAGCATTCAAAAAGTATCTAAAAGATCTTATTTGGAAATATTTTGAACCAGCAAGAGAAAAAAGAGAATATTATCTTTGCCACAGAGATGAAGTAGATGATATTTTAGAAATGGGAGCAAAGAGAGCAAAAGCAATAGCTTCTGCAAAAATGGAACTTGTAAGAGATGCGGTAGGAATTTTTTAGATGCAAAATTCTAAGATAAAATGGAAAAGATGGGATCAAAAAAGTTTGGAAGAGGCAAAAAAGAAAAACAAATTACTCTTTTTAGTCTCTTTTTATAAAAATTGTTTTTGGTGCGAAAAACTTTTTGAAGAGATTTTAGAAGAGTCAAAAGTTATCGAAGCTTTAGATAAAAATTTTATCTGTATTTTAATAGATAAAGATGAGAATTTGGATATTGACAAACATTTTCAAAGAGTTTCTAAAATTTTAAATTCTCAAGAAGAGACTTGGCCACTTTTAATTTTTTTGACTCCTGAGAAATTTCCAATTTATCTTCAATCAAATTTTAAAGATTCTAAAGAGTTTTTATTAATCTTAGAGAGTGTTTTAAAACGCTTTTTTTCTCAAAAAGATCAAATTATAAAGCAAACAAAAGAGATAGAAAATCTGCTTGCTCCAAAATCTAAAATATTGGCTACAAAAATTACAGATGATTTAATAAAAATAGCATCTTTCCAATTGGTTTCAAACTTTGATAAAGAAAAAGGTTTTTTTAAAGAAGAGAAAAAACTTTTAAGAATTTCTGCTTTAGAACTTGCTTTGGAGCTTTATAAAGTTTCAAAAGAAAAAAGCTTAAAAGAAATTGTAGAAGTTAGTTTTGAAAAGATCTATTACAGCTTCCTTTATGACAAAATTGAAGGCGGTTTTTTTAGAGCTTCACCAAAAGATTTTACAACTCCAATCTATGAGAAAAATAGTTTATTAAATGCCCAAATTTTAGATCTTTTATTAGAGATGTACCAAGTTTTTGGAAAAGAAAAATATTTAAATATTGCAAAAGAAATAGCAGATTTTTTCATAAATCAAATGCAAGAGAATAATCTATTTTTTAACTCTATTTTTCAAAAAAGCTCTCAAGAATATTTTTTGTTTGACTATAATAAATTAACTAAAGTTTTCGAAGAAAAAGGCTTTAAAAATCCTGATATTTTAGTAGAAAAACTAGGCATTAAAAAAGATTTTCCAAAAAATAGTATAAAATTTTCAAAAGAGTTAGAAAATAATAAAGAAATCAAAAAGGCTTTAGAAATTTTAAAAGATTTAAGAAAGACAAAAAAAGAGTTAAAATCTTTTGAAATTGATAAAAGAGTTTTTGCCACAACAAATGGCTTTGTAATTAAAACTCTATTTAAACTTTCTAAAATAGATTCAAGTTATTTAGAAAATAGTAAAAGATCTCTAAATCATCTTAGAAATTTTGTTGGAAAAGGCAGTATAATCTTTCACCTAAAAGAACCTTTTGAAATTGAAGGATTTTTGATCGATTATGCTTATATAAGTTTGAGTATGATTGAAGCTTATAAAACAACTCAAGATGAAATTTATTTAAAATTTGCAAAGGATCTTTTGAATGAGGCAATAAAAAGATTTTATAAAAATGGAAGATGGTCTCTTGGAGGAAAAGAATTTTTTGAACTTGCAGATGATCAAGATAGAATTTTTCCATCAGAAGTAGGAGTAATTTTAGAAGCTTTGATTGCTTTGAGGGACTTAGAAGATCCAATTTATGATAAGTTCATCCAAAAAACTTTTGCAGTTTTTTCTTATAATCTAATGAGAAATCCAATCTCTAGAGCAAAATTAGCAAAATTGGCTATTTGCGATCTAAAGGGAAAAAATTTTTTTTAAAAAATTTCGCTCATTAAAGAGCGATAGTTAAAATGATCTATTTTGCACACTCTAAAATAATTTGGGCAATCTGTTTTGATCCATCTTTTGGAGTAAAATCTATTAAATTTTTACTAATTTGACTAATATCATTTTCTAAAATCTCAAAAAGTTTAGATTTACTTAGCTGATTTTGTCTACAAACCCATCCAAGACCTTGATCTGCTAAAAATTTTGCATTGTAGTATTGATGGTCTCCATAAGCATAAGGATAAGGCACAAAAAGAGTTGGAAGACCATTTGCACTAAGCTCCCACAAAGTTGAAGCTCCTGCTCTTGCTATTGCAAAATCTGCTTCTACAATATAATCTACTAACTTTTTACTAAATCCAAAAACTTCTGCTTTGATTCCTAGCTTTTGATACTCCTCTTTGACCTTTTGAATATTTCTTTCTCCTGCTTGATGAATTATTTTTATTCCTTTTTGATAGAGATCTTTTGCAACCAAAAGAGCAAACTCATTAATAGCAACGGCTCCTTGAGAACCTCCAAGGAAAATTACTGTTTTTATCTCTTTTCTAACTCTAGCTTTTTCAAAAAAGATATTTTTTATAGGATAAGCTATTTTTGCTTTTCCAAAAGAGGAGATAAAAGAGCAAGCAAGTGGTCGTAAGAGTTTATTTAAACTTCCAGGAATTGCATTTTGCTCATGAATTACAAGAGGGGTGGAAGTCAAAACTGCCCCAAAAGAACAAGGTGCAGCAGAGTAGCCTCCAACACTAAATACTACATCTGCTTTAGTATCTTCTAAAATTGCCGCGGCCTTTTTTGTGGCTTTTGAAATATCAAACATAGAATCAAATTTTCCCAAAAAGGATCTGTTTGCAACTCCTTTGGTCTCAAAAAAATATCTAGCCAAAAAGTCATGATCATTTTCAAACCAAGCTCTATCTTGTCCATTTGTAGATCCAATATAAATTAGACTATGTTTTTTTAATGCTTCTTTTAAGGCAGCAATAATTGCTAAATGTCCTCCAGTGCCTCCACCTGTCATTACTATATTTTTTCTACCCATCTATTTTCCTTTCTTCTACTCTTTTTGAAACCATCAAAACCATTCCAATTGCAATTGCACCTGCTACAATTTGAGAACCTCCATAGCTTAAAAATGGGACAGCAATTCCTTTTACTGGAGTAATTCCAGAAATTCCGTAGCTATTTATTAAAAATGCAAAAATTATCAATAAAGAAATACCTACTGTAAAAAGATAATAAACTGGACTATTTAATCTGGATGCAATTCTTAAGAGTCTAAATAAAATTACTAACATTACAAATGAGATAAAAATTACAAAAATAAATCCAAGCTCTTCAGCAATTCCAGCTAAAATAAAATCTGTATGAACTTCACTTAAATATCCATATTTAAACCATCCATTTCCAAGACCTTGTCCACTCCAATTTCCATTATAAATTGCATTTAAAGAGTTTGAAACTTGATAAGGTTCTAAAGGATTTTCTATTCTAAGTTTATTTCCAATTGCATCTGGAAAAAATGCTAAAAATTTATCCTGAGCAACTCCCCACCACTCTTTAATTCTTTTAATTCTATGAGGGGCTGTCTCTATTAAAATTATAAAGGTAACAATACCTGCTCCCAAAAATGCTAAAAGAAGTTTTATGCTTCTTCCAGCAATTACAAACATTATAAAAAGCATAATAGCCAAAACTACAATCTGTCCAAGATCTTTTTGAAAGATAGCAATCAAAAACACAAGTACTAAAAAAGTAAATAGATATGGCATTATAACTTTTAATTCATCCATAAAAGAGAGTTTACCTTTATGAATCAATCTTCTATTAAAACTCCAAGCAGTAAAAAAAACAAATCCGACTTTAAAAAATTCTACTGGAGCAATTGAAATTGGGCCAATTTTAATCCAACGTTTTGCACCCATAATCTCTTTTACCATAGAAGATGGTAAAAATGGCATTAAAATCATTGCAATAAAAGAGATAAAAAAGATAAAAAATCCAATTCTGACAAACCAAATATCAGGATCCAATTTGCTTAACTGATAAATTATAAATATAGAAATAAAAACGGCAATAGCTTGTCTTATTAAAAAATGAGTATCACTGTAACCATAATAATAGACTGTGTATACCGAAAGAGAATAGACCATTACAATTGAGATTGTATAAAGAATTAAAACAGATAAAAATAGAGTTTTGTCAGACATTTTTTAGATTAATAGTTCATTTTTAATCTAATTCTATATCTTTTTTTAGGATGTATAAAAAAGCTACAATCTTTAAATTTTGGCATACCAACTCCAACTTTTCCAGAGATTGCATATCCTTCTTTTGGAAATCCCATTGGTGTTAAATCCAACTCTTCATTTCCATTTTCATCGTGAAATAGAGCTACTGCATATCTTCCTTTTGGAAGATTTCTGAATTTACAACTTACATTTCCTCTTTTTGGTCTAACTCTAATCCACCTATAAACTCCTCTTACAGTTAAAAAAGTCTTAGGATCTTTAAATAATCCTACATAAATTGCTCCTTTGGAACTTCTAACACCGCTAATATCAACCTTTAAAGTGGCACTAAAACTTAAAAAAGTAGCAAGTAAAAAAGCAAAAAAGAGCCTCAATCTATCCCCTTTTGAAATAAAATTTAAACTTAGACTTTAAAAAATAAAAAATTTATAGGAAATAATACTATAATTTTAATCAATTAAAGCTCTTAAATTTTCTTTTTTGACTTTAAAAGAAAAAATTAAGGAAAAAGATGATTCTTTATATTCATGGGTTTGGTGGAAGCGGACTAGGAGTAAAGGCAAATCTCTTTAGAGAGCATTTCAAAAACAAAGATGTAAATTTTCTGGCTCCATCCCTTAGTTACACTCCAGATTTAGCAGTCTCTACACTGGAAGAGATAATTCAAAACTGTCTAAAATATGAAGATGTGAAATTAATTGGCTCATCTTTGGGAGGATTTTATGCTACTTATCTTTCAAATAAGTTTAATCTAAAAGCTATCTTAATTAATCCTTCTTTAAAACCAACTAAAACTCTTTTGGAACTTATTCAAAATGAAAAAAGAGCATTAAACTACTTTGATTTGAGTTATTTTGAGTTTAATCAAAACCATCTAAATATGCTAAAAAAGTATCAAGTCCCAAAAGAAAATTTAAAATTGGAAAATTTTTTTATAATGCTTCAAAAAGATGATGAGGTGATTGATTACAAAGTTGCAAAAGAGATATTTGATGGAGCAAAACTTTTAATTACTCAAGGAGGAGGACACTCTTTTATTAATATTGAGAAATACTTAAAAGATATAGATAATTTTTTTGACCTATTTTAACAAAATGTAACACCAAAAAAGCTATCATTAGTTAATTTCTCTTTATTAATCCTGCTTATATTGCTAAATGGCTATAATTTTGGGAAATTCAAAAGAAGGATTGGGTTTTATGGAAATAAATGATGTCAAAATTTACCAGTATGATGCAGTAATTGTTGGAGCTGGACTTGCTGGGCTTGCAGCTGCAAAAGAGTTAAAAGAAGCTGGGAAAAAAGTAGCAGTAATTACTAAACTTCATCCCCTCAGAAGCCACTCTGGAGCTGCTCAAGGTGGAATTAATGCAGCCTTGGGTGAAGGAGATAGCACTGAACTTCACGAATTTGATACAGTAAAAGGAAGTGATTATTTAGGTGACCAAGATGCAATTGAGCTTATGTGTAGCTCAGCTCCAGAGACTATTAGATGGGCTGAGAGAATGGGAGCTGTATTTAGCAGAACTGAAGATGGGAAAATTGCAATCCGCCCATTTGGAGGTCAAAGTAAACCAAGAGCTTGTTATGCAGCAGATAGAACTGGACTTACTCTGCTTCAAACAATCTATGAACAAGCATTTCGTGCTGGAATTGAGGTTTTTGATGAGTGGTATTGTGCTGATGTACTGTATGAAGATGGCAAAGTAAAAGGGGTTGCCGCTTATAATCTAAGAGATTCACAACCAGCTATTTTTAATGCAAAAGTTACAATGTTTGCAACTGGGGGCTATGGAAGAGCATTTAAAATCAACTCAAATGCTCACGCAAATACAGGGGATGCCCTCTCAATTGTTGCAAGAAGAGGATTGCCACTTGAAGATATGGAGTTTGTTCAGTTTCACCCAAGCGGACTTGGAGGAAGCGGAATCTTAATCTCAGAAGCTGCAAGAGGAGAAGGAGGAAGACTCTTTAACTCTGAGGGTGAGAGATTTATGAGCAAATATGCTCCAAATGCAATGGAGCTTGCCTCAAGAGATGTAGTAAGTAGAGCTATTATGCAAGAAATTAGAGAAGGAAGAGGAGTTGGACCAAATAAAGATGCAGTCTATATCGATTTAACTCACCTTCCAAAAGAGACAATCCTTACAAAACTTCCAGAGCTTAGAGAACTTGCAATTACATTCTTAGGGCAAGATATGTTGAAAGAACCAATTATGATTGCAGCAACTGCCCACTACTCAATGGGAGGAATCCCAGTAAATATTAGAACTCAAGTTAAAAAAAGTCCAACTGAACTGGTAGAGGGATTTTATGCTGCTGGAGAGTGTAGCTGTGTAAGTGTTCATGGAGCAAACAGACTTGGAGCAAACTCTTTGCTTGAAGCTCTCTTTTTTGGAAGAGTTGCTGGAAAATCTATGATTGAAGATATGGATAAGATTGATTTAGCTCCAGCTACAAAAGAAGATGCAAAAAGAATGGTTGATGAGTTTAACTGGATCAAATCAAATAATGGAGAAGAAAGAGTCCCAGCTCTAAGAGCTGAGCTTCAAGAGTCAATGACAATGGATGCTGGAGTATTTAGGACTGAAGAGTCTTTGACAAGAGCTAAAAATAAATTAAAAGAGCTTCACGAAAGATACAAAAATATCAGAATCGATGATAAATCAAACACTTACAATACAGATTTACAAGAGGCACTTGAGCTTGGACATATGATAGATTTTAGCCTCTTTATTGTAGAAGGAGCACTTGCAAGAAAAGAGAGTCGTGGAGCTCATTACAGAGAAGATTACACAAAAAGAGATGATGAGAACTTCTTAAAACACACTTATGCTACAATGAATGAAGATTACACTCTGAATCTTGAGTATGGAGATGTAGTTCTTGGTAAATTTGAACCTCAAGAGAGAAAGTATTAAGGAGAGGCTATGAGTCAAAATACAAAAAAAGTAACTATAAAAGCTTTTAGATTCAATAAAGAGACAGATTATCTTCCATACTATAAAACTTATGAGATGGAAGTTGGAAAAGATGAATTAATTTTAGATTTATTAAATAGAATCAAATGGGAGCATGATGGAAGCTTTAGTTATAGAAGAAGCTGTAGACACGGAATTTGCGGGGCTTGCGGAATCAAAGTAAATGGCAAAGCTGTCCTCTCCTGTAAACAAAATGCTCTTGAACTGACTGAACTCTTTGGAGATGAATTAGTTTTTGAGCCTCAAAGCACAAAAAGAGCAATTAAAGATATGATAATTGATAAGAGCGATTTCTGGGAAAAACATGCAAAAGTTAAGCCTTTTGTAGAGGCTGATGTCGATCCTCACCCAGAGAGTGAAACTTTGATGAGCCCTGAGCAAGTAGAAAACTTTTTAGATGCAGATTATTGTATTCAGTGTGGAAGTTGCCACTATGCTTGTCCTGTAATTGAAGTTAATGAAGATTATCTTGGACCTGCTGCATTTGCGGCTGCTTATAGATTTAGTGTTGATCCAAGAGATGAGGCAAAAATTGAAAGATTAGAAATTACAGCAGAACTTGGAAGTGGAGTTTGGGATTGTGTGAAGTGTTATGAGTGTGCTGAGGCTTGTCCAAAAGGTGTAAATCCAATCGAAAAGATTACAAAATTACACAATATGCAATTTGAAGAGCACGTAGCAGAAAGAAATGTAGCAACAAAACATGCAGAAGGGTTTGTCAGGTCAATTAAAAAATATGGATATCTTGATGAGCAAGATATTGTACTTTATTCTGAAGGACTTGGAGTTGTTAAACATTTAAGTGAAGCTTTCAAAATGATAAAAGCTGGGAAAATTCATCCATTTGATTTTGCTAAAAAGAAAATGCCAAGAAGTAAGAATTTAGAAGAGATTCAAAAATTAATTGAAATTTCTCAAAAAAATGAACTATAAAGGAAGAGTATGAGTAAATTAAGATATGCACTCTATACAGGCTGTACTGCAAGAGAGTCTACTCCAGAGTTGCTCTCTTCAACTATGGCAGTGGCTAAAAAACTTGGAATTGAACTTGTTTTGTTAGATGAAGCAAGCTGTTGTGGAGCAAGCCATCTTCAAGATTTTGATGAATTTTTATCGCTAGTTTTAAATGCAAGAAATATCTGCTATGCTGAAAAGCTTGGATTACCAATGGTAACAATTTGTAACACTTGTCAATTAAATACTGTAATGACAAAAGAAAGACTTGATAATGATCCAGAGCTAAAAGCAAAAGTAAATGAGAAGTTAGCTGAAGTTGGACTTGAGTATAAAGGGACAAGTTCTGTAAGACATTTTTTATATGCATTAATTGATGATTACGGACTTGATAAAATTAGAGAAAAAGTTGTTAAACCTTTAAGTAAATTTAATATTGCTCCATTTTATGGATGTCATAATATTCGTCCAACTCATATTCACTACAAACACAATATTCCTCCAAAAATCTTAGATGAAATGGATCCTCAAGGTGGAATTCAAGAGCAAGAATTAATGAGTAAATATACTCATGAAAACCCATATGCTCCAACATCTTTGGATAGATTAATCGAAGCTCTTGAAGGAAATAGCGTAGATTATGAGAGTAAAAATAAATGTTGCGGATTTCATGTAGATTTACAAGCTCCAAAGACAAGTAATGCACTAAGTGGGACAGCATTGCTTGATGCAATTGATAATAATGCAGATTTGATGGTAACTCCTTGTCCTCTTTGTCAATTAAATCTTGATTTAAAACAAGATAGTGCTGGAAAACAGCTTGGACGTGAAATTGAAATTCCTGTACTTCATCTTCCGCAAATGATAGCTCTTGCTCTTGGATGTACTCCAGAAGAAATAGGCTTAAAATACAATGTAACCAAAGCCACCGAACTTTTAGACATTTAAGCCAAAAACTCTCCCTCCAAAAATTGTGGGGGAGATGAATTCTTATAATCAAGGAATTCTTGTCTTTTCTTAAAATTAGATAGAATCTTTAGTTTCAATATGACTTCTTTAAGATTAAAAAATAAATTAACTATTTGCAAATCCCTCTTTGGCTATAATCGTTCAAAAATAAAAAGGATTAAGATTGGAACAAGAGTTAAGAAATAGAGCTCAAGATAAATGTGAGCTTTGTGGAAGCAAAGAAGATTTGAGAGTTTTTGAAGTCACTCCTAGTGATGGAACTTCTAAAAGTGCTATTTTAATTTGTAAAACTTGTGAAGAATTAATCAAAGATCCAAGCAAAAATCCAAATCATTGGAGATGTTTAAATGATGCAATGTGGTCGAGTGTGCCTGCTGTGCAAGTTGTCTCTTATCGAATATTAAAATCAATTGCTTCAGAAGGATGGCCACAAGACCTTTTAGATATGCTCTATCTAGAACCAGAAGTTTTGGAGTGGGCTGAAGCTGGAATTGAAAATGAAAATAAAATGATAGTAAAAGATACTAATGGAAATCTTTTAAACGATGGAGATAGTGTCATTATTATCAAAGATTTACCTGTAAAAGGTGCTGGATTTACTGCAAAACAAGGTACTACTGTAAAAAATATAAAGTTAGTTCCTGATGATCCAACACACATTGAGGGTAAAGTAAATGGAGTAAAAATTTATCTTAAAACTCAATTTCTTAAAAAAGCTTAAGAATGCAAAAGAGTGTGGAATATCCAAAAAAAGTAGCAATTATTAGACTTAGTGCAATGGGAGATATTATCCACACAGCAGCTTCAATTCAATTTATAAAAGCAAAATTTCCTGATATGAAAATTGTCTGGTTTTGCGATGAAGCTTTTGCAGAAATTTTGAAATATAATCTTGAAATTGATGAGGTAGTCTCTATTCCTCTAAGAAGTTTAAAGCAAAAATTTAGCTTCAAAAAATTAAAAAAGATCTATAAAATTTTAAAAAATTCTGGAGAATTTGATTTAATTATTGACGTTCAAGGATTACTAAAATCTGCTCTAGTTGCAAGAGTTATTGGAAAAAATATTTATGGATTAGATTATTTTTCTGCAAGAGAAAAATTAGCTGTTTTGTTTTATAAAAAAAAATTTAGAGTAAATTGCAAAGAAATTGCTCCTTTTAGATTTGCAAAACTTCTTTCTAATGCTTTGGGATTTGAGATTTCAAAAGAGATGCTTTTAGAAAAAAAACCCTATTTATTTTGGGATAAAAGCAAAAATTATGAATTAATTAATAGCTATTTTGAAACTTCTAAAAAAACTATTTTATTAGTGGTAGGAGCAAGTAAAGCTTCTAAAATTTATCCTAAAAAAAGTTGGATTGAAGTAATCTCTCATCTTAGAATGTACAATATTTTGATTCTTGCTGGAAATAAAAAAGAAAGAGAATTTGCAAAAGAAATTGAAGAAAATTCAATTGCAAAACTTCTTCCAAAGATTGATTTAAATGAACTTAAATATTTAGTTTCAAAAATAGATCTTTTAATTGGAAATGATACTGGCCCAACTCACGCTGCTTGGGCTTTAAATAAAGCTTCTATTGTACTTTTTGGATCAACTCCTGTAACAATGATGATGCAAACTTCTAAAAATATCGCAATCTCTTTAGATCCTAACTTTAGAGCTTGCAGATTTGATAAGAATAATAAAAACATTCAAAAAATTAAACCAGCTTTAGTCGTAAAGAAAGCTTTGGAGCTTTTAGGCAATGAGTAAATTACCTATAAGTTTTTTATTATTTCAAAAATTTATTAAAATAATTCCTCTTAGTTGGCATTATAAAATTGCAAGAGGCTTTGCTCATATAGCTTATTTTTTGGATAAAAGACATACAAAAGTAGCTTGGGTAAATTTAGAAATTGCCTTTGGAGATAAAAAAAACTTTAAAGAAAAAAAAGAGTTAATCCTAAGCAGCTACGAAAATCTTTTCATTGTAGCAATTGAGACAATTTTGCTTCAAGGGATATCTAAAGAAGATCTTCTTAATATGGTAGAATTTGAGAATGAAGATATTTTAATAAAAGCGATAAAAAGTAAAAAACCTATCACCTTTTTTACAGGACACTATTGTAACTGGGAGCTTGGGATTTTGGCAATTGGAGCAAATTTTTTGCCTCTTAGTATTGTTGGAAGACCACTTGATTGGAAATGGGCAGATAAAATTTTAACAGCTACAAGAGAACAATTTGGAGTAAAATTGATTCCCAAAAAAAGAGCTTTAAAAAACCTCATCAAAGAGATAAAAGGTGGAAGAGCAATAGGAATTGCAGTAGACCAAAATACAGCTTCAAAAGATGGCGTTTTGGTTGATTTTTTTGGAAAAGAAGCAAGACATACTCCTGCTATTTCAATTTTAGCAAGAAAATTTGATACTATTATAATTCCAGTTTTTGACTATAGAATAGGAATTGGGAAATATAAAGTAAAATTTTTTGAACCAATTGAGATTAAAAAAAGTAAAAATGTAGAAAATGATATTTTAGCTCTTACTCAAGCTCAAGCTAAAATTACTCAAAAAATTATAGAAGAAGAACCAAAATTTTGGCTTTGGCTCCATGCAAGATGGAAAAATAGATATGAAAAATTGTATAAAAAAAGAGGAATTTAATTTGATATGATTAATAAGTTAAAATATTCTATAAATGCTTTTAAGACAAAGCAAGTTTTAGATAAATCTTATCAAAAATATACAAAAGATTTTGTTTATAAAGATTGGAGTGGAGAATATAATAAAGAGTTTGATCTTAATTTTATAAAAAAATTGATAGATAAATTTGATAATGATTTAAAAGGGAGTTTTGATTTAATCCACAATAATGATTATAGATATGTTTATAAAAGTAAAAATATAACTCCAGCAGTTTATATAAAAGAGTATAGAACTTGGGAGGCAAGTTATTCTAAATTTACAATTATAAAAAGAAATATTATTAGAAGAACACTTGCAAAAAAAGCTTTTGCACTTGGATTTAAATTGGAGGAGTTAAAAATTCCTGTAATAAAATCTATTTTTTATGCTAGAAAAGGTAAAAGATATATTCCAAACATCTCTATTTATGTCTCTTTAGCTGAAGAAGATGCTATTCCTATTTCATACTATTTTGAAGAACTTTATAATAAAAAAGATAAAAATGATTTTACAAATAAATTTCACAATATTGTAAAAATAGTCAACAAAGACAAACTAGAAGAAAAATATAAAAAGATTATTGATAAAATCTTAGAAAATGGAATTAGAAGTACAAGAGGAGAACTTTTAAGTAATTTATTAATAAAATATACGAAAAATGATTTTAATCTTATAATGTGTGATCTTGATATAATCAATGCTTTTTTAATACACAACAAAAAAGAAAAAGAAAAAGAATTTAATTTTTTGCTAAATAATTTTCAGCTTTTGTCTCAAGGAAAAATATGATTCTTCATATTGAAACACTTAAAAGTTGGGGGGGAGAACAAAATAAACTTTTAAATGAATTAATTATCTTAAAGGAAATTGGATGTAAAACTATTTTAATCTGTAATCCTAATAGTGAAATCTCAAAAAGGGCAAAAGAGAAAAATATTAGAGTTATAGAACTAGAAATGAATAAGAAGAATTATTTAAAAACTATACCCTACGTAAAAAAAATCCTTGAAAAAGAAAAAATAAAGTTAGCTATTTCTCATGCATCTACTGATAGTTGGATTTTAGCTATTGCTGGAAATTTGGCTAGAAATAAACCACTTCTATTTAGAGAAAGACATAATCTTTTTCCTGTAAAAAATTGGCTTTCAAGAATTCAACATAAAAAACTTTTTGATGGTATTTTTTACATAAGTGATGCAGTAAAAGATTATATGTTAAGCATAGGTGTTTCTGAAAGTAAATTACATAAACTTTTTGATGCTGTTGATGTAGAACATTTCATAAAAACAAAAGCCACCATAAAAGAGAAGTTTAATATTCCTAGAAATGATATAGTTATAGGTACATTTACATCTCTTACTAAGTCAAAGGGAGTTTATGAATTTGCTGAAGTATCTAAAAATCTTTTAAAAGAAAAATCAAATTTAACTATTGTATTTGGAGGAAATTACACTCAAGATGTAAAAAATGAAATTGATAAAATTTTCTTGGAAGAGAAAATAGATATTTCAAAAGTAATTTGGACAGGTTTTCAAAAAGATGCTGCTACCATTATAAAAGACTTTGATATATTTTTGTTTTTATCTCATTCAGAAGGGTTAGGCACTGTAATTTTAGAAGCTATGGCTTCTTCTTTACCAATTATAGTTTACGATAAAAGACCTATGAATGATTTAGTAATTAATAATAAAAATGGTTTTTGTATAGAATATTTAAATATAAAACAATTATTGCAAAAAACTAAAGAGCTTATAGATAATAAAAGTTTAAGAGAAAAATTTGGGAAAGAATCTTTAAAAATTGTAAAAAACGAATATGACTATCCTATTTTGAAAAAAAGTTTAAAAGAGCTATTAGAAAAATATGAAATTTGTAAATAATAAGCCTACAGTAATTTTTACTTTTCATCATGTTTCTCCATATAAAGATACTCTAACAATTTCTCCTAAACTATTTAAAAAAACTCTAGAATATATTGGAAATGAATTTAATATTATCTCACAGAAAGAATTTTATAAATATCTTTTTAAAAATTTGAACTTTCCTCAAAAAAGTGCTCTTATTACTTTTGATGATGGATATTTGGATAATTTTATTTATGCTTATCCAATAATTAAAGAATTAAAAATTCCTGTTACTATTTTTCTAATTACTAACATGATAGAAAAATCTAGTAAGATTTTAAGAAAAGAAATGGAATTTACTTCTCATTTAGAAATAGAAAAAAATATGAAAAGTAAATATTTTATAAATTTAGTAGAAGCTAAAGAGATGGAAAAAAGTGGCCTTATAACTTTTGATAGTCATACCAAAACTCATTACTCTTGTAATGAAAATAATCTAGAAAAAATTGAGGATGAATTAAGTGACTCTTTAAATTTTATTCAAAAAAATTTTCCTAAAAGGTTTTATTCATTATGTTGGCCAAAAGGAAAATTTAGTGAAGACTCTAAACGAATAGCTAAAAAAGTAGGATATTCTTTTGCTTTTTCTACTATAGATGGTCCTTATACAAAAGGAGAAGATCTTTTTTCGATTAAAAGAGTTGATATTTCTTCGAGCAAAAATGGAAGCTTAGACTATCTAAAAAGATTAAAGAAAAAATCTAAATTATATTCGATTCCATTTATTTCAAAAATATATAGTGATTATAAATATTTAAAGAGAAAAAAATGGTAAAAATTTCAGTTACAATTCTTACAAAAAACTCTCAAAAATATCTTAAAAAATGTCTAGAATCTTTGAAAGAGTTTGATGAAATTATTATTTTGGATAATGGATCAACTGATAAAACTATTGAAATCGCAAAAAGTTTTAAAAACACAAAGATAATTCAACATGATTTTATAGGTTTTGGACCCTTAAAAAATTTGGCAATAAAAAAAGCTAAGAATGAATGGATATTATCAATTGATAGTGATGAAATTCTTTCCAAAAAACTTTTAAATGAAATAAAGAAATTAAATTTAGAAAATAAAAATTATCTTTATCGATTAAATAGAATAAATCACTATAGAAATAAACCAATTAAGTGTTGCGGATGGTATCCAGATAAAGTAATAAGGCTCTTTAATAAAAATCATACTAACTTTACAGATAATTTAGTTCATGAAACTATAATTATTCAAAAAAATTCTAAACTAATAGATTTAAAAGAAGAACTTTTACATTTTCCTTTTGATAGTGTAGAATCTTTGATTGAAAAGATGCAAAAATATTCAACTTTATATGCAAAAGAAAGCAATAAAAAATCAACTCCACTTAAAGCATTTTTTAGGGCAACTTTTGCCTTTTTTAAAAATTATATTCTTCAAAAAGGTTTTTTATATGGAACTGAAGGACTTTTAATTAGTATTTCAAACGCTAATGGAGTTTTTTATAAATACATGAAACTTTATGAGAGGAATAAAGTTTGAGAGTATCTTTGATAATTACAACTTATAATCGTCCAGATGCACTTGAACTTGTTTTAGAAAGTGCACTAAAGCAGAGCTTTAGAGATTTCGAAATAATTGTAGCTGATGATGGAAGCAAAGATGAGACAAAAAAAGTTATAGAAAAATTTCAAGAAAAAAGCGATATAAAAATTATACACTCCTGGCAAGAAGATAAAGGATTTCGTGCGGCAATGGCAAGAAATAAAGCTGTGGCAAAATCAAAAGGAAAGTATCTAATTTTTATTGATGGAGATATGGTTTTGGATAAAGATTTTGTTCTTGACCACTTAGAAGTAGCAAAAAGGGGTATTTTTATTCAAGGAAGCAGAGTATTATTGAGTAAAACTTTGACACAAAAGATTCTAAAAACAAAAGAAATCTCTTTTAATCTATTTCAAAAAGGAATAAAAAATAGAAAAAATATGATTAAATCAAAAATTCTTAGTAAAGTATTTTCAAAGTATACAACATCTCTTAAAGGAATAAAAACTTGTAACTTTGCTCTTTTTAGAGAGGACTTTTTTAGAGTTAACGGATTTGATAATCGGTTTATTGGCTGGGGAAGAGAAGATAGTGAATTTGCAGCAAGACTTCTAAATAGTGGAATAAAAAGAAAAAATCTTAAGTTTTTAGCTATTGCTTATCATCTTTGGCATCAAGAGAACTCAAGAGACTCTCTGCCTCAAAATGATGAAAGGTTAAATAAAACTATAAAAAATAAATTAACTTGGATAGAAGATGGAGTAGATAGATTTTTAAAGGAATAAAATGAAAAAAATAACCTTTGTTAGAATGCAAGATACTCCTTTTGGAGGAGCAGAAAATTATCTAAAAAGATTGATAAAAGAGCTAAAAAATAGAAAAATAGATGTAGAGCTTTTAGAATTTTCCCAACCAAAATGGCTTGTTTCTTGGATAAAACTTCCTCTATATAATTTAGAAGCCTGTAAAAATAAAAATGATAGATTCTATTTTTCAAATGATAGATTAAGTTGTTTAGATATCCATAGAGCTGGAGGTGGAACTCATAAAAGTTTTTTAAAAACAAAAGGTTTTACTCTAAACCCTTTGCATTTGATTTATCCCATGATGGAAAAAAAAGCTTTAAAAAATTCTAAGGCAATTATTGCAATTTCAAATATGGTAAAAAGGGATATAATTAAAGATTATAAAATAGATCCTAAAAAAATAGAAGTAATCTACAATGGTATAGAGATTCCTTATTTGTCAAAAGAAGCTATAAATTTAATAAAAAAAGACTTTTGTAATGAGTTTAAATTAAAAGAAAATAGAAAAATTATTTTATATGTAGGGAGTGGATTCAAAAGAAAAGGAGTTAAAGAATTTTTAGAAATTTTATCAAATTTAAAAATGCCATTTTATGCTTTTGTGGTAGGTAAAGATAAAAATCTTTCTAAGTATAAGCTAATTGCTAAAAAACTTAAAATAGATGATAAAGTAATTTTTACAGGTCCTAGAGAAGATGTTAATAAATTTTATTTAAGTAGTGATATATTTTTATTTCCAACTTATTATGAACCTTTTGGAAATGTAATACTAGAAGCAATGAGTTTTTATAATGTAGTAATTACAACAAAGCAGTGTGGTGCAGGAGAAATTTTAGAAGATGTTCCTTTAATGAAAAATCCAAAAGATTATAAAATTGCAACTTTTATAGATGAACTTATCTCAAACTTAACAAAGCTTGAAAGTTTGAAAATAAAAAATAGAAAAATTTCAGAAAAGTTTTCAATTCAAAATAATGTTGATAAAACTCTAGAGTTAATTAAAAGAGTTCAAAATGAAAATTTTGATAATTAAATTTATGCATATTGGAGATGTATTATTAACAACGCCATTAATCTCAAACTTAGCTCACTATTATCCTGATGCAAAAATAGACTTTGCTCTAAATAGTGGTACAGAAGAAATGATAGAAAATAACCCTAAAATAAATAAAATTTTTATCTATGAAAGAGAAAAAATAAAGAAAAGTTCTTTTATCAAAAAAATACAAAGAGAAATAGCTTTTTTGCAAGAAATTAGAAAAGAAAAATATGATATAGTAATTAATTTAACCTCTTCAGACAGAGGTATTTTTCTATCCATTTTTTCAAATTCTAAGAAAATTATAAGTTTTCCTTCAAAAAAATCATTTTTAAATAAATTTATATCAGATCCAATAAAAGGAACTATTCAATGGAAACACTGGGTAGATATTAATCTTTTAGCATTAAAGACTTTAAATAAAAATCCTGTGAGAAAAAGTGTTGAAATTTTTTGGAATGATGAAGTTGAAAATAATATAAAAAGTATACTCAAAAATAATAATTTGAATAAAAATAATTTTATCCATTTTCATCCTCTTTCTAGATGGTTTTTTAAATGTATTGATGACAAGCTTGCCGCCAAAATTATAGACTTTATCGAAAAAAGAATGAATTTAAAGGTGGTACTAACTGCAGCTCCTAATCATGAGGAGTTAGAAAAAATTAATAATATTCTAAGATCTACTAAAACAAACCCTATAAATTTAGCTGGAAAACTATCTCTAAAAGAGATTGCATCTTTAAATGATAAAGCTCTAGCTTTCGTAGGGGTAGATACTGCAATAATGCATATTAGTGCTGCAAATAATACTCCAACTTTAGCTTTTTTTGGTCCAAGTATTCCTTATGCATGGGGACCATGGGATAATTCAAAAATGATAAATGAATATAAATGCTATAGAGGCAATCAAAAAATGGGAAAACATAGAATTTTACAAGAATCTTGGGAATGTATTCCATGTGATAAAAAAGGATGTAATAATAGTGGAAAAAGTGATTGTCTTTTGGAGTTAAAAGAAGAGAATATTTTAAAAGAGATAAAAGAGTTTTTAAATGGGATTTAAAGTTATTAAACTTTTTGGGAAAGAATGGATTATAAATGAACAAAAAAATTTAGATATTTTAACTTTTTTGGCCTCTCAAAAAATTTCAATTAAACAGTCTTTTTCTGAAATTAGAATTTCAAAAAATTATCTTTTAAAAGTAATAAATGCACAAAAAAGAGTAGATTTTTTAAGAAAATTTTATAACTCACAAGCAAGAAGAGAATTTTTTTCTTCTTTAAAAATGAATGAAATGGGGATCTTAACTCCTAAAGTTTTTTTATATGGATTTAGATTAAGTTTATTTGATCATTATGACTCTTTTATCTTAATGGAGTTTTTACCATTTTTAAGCTTAGAAGAATTCTTCTCTAAGGAAAAAGACTATATAAAAAGAAAAGAGGCTTTAGAAATTCTAAGTTTTAATCTACTTAAATTTTTAAGTAATAATATTATACATAAAGATTCTAATTTAAATAATATTTTATATGATCAAAACCACAAAAAATTATTTTGGATAGATAATGACTTAAAAAAAATAACATCAAAAAACGACATAGATATTTTTATAAGAAGAATAATTAAAAGCCCTTATCTAAATAAGATAGAAAAAGATTTTATCCTGGATATAAAAAAGAGTGTTAATGAAAAAAGATAAATTAAAAATAATCCTTTTTAACATAGGAGTATCTGGAGGAGCAGGAAAAGCTATGATAAATCTTGCTAAAGCTTTTAAAGAGCAAGGAGATATTGTCTACATCATATCTTTTAATAAAAGTCAATATCCAATCCCAAAAAACATTAATTTTATTTTAATAAATTCTTCATTGAAACCTCACTTAAGATTAAAAAAAAGCTTAGAAGATATTGGAAGATTTGATGCTATTTTTTCAAACTCAACTCCTTCAAATAAGATTTTATCAAAGTTAAAAATAAAAAATAGCTTTCATATAATACACAGTGCGGAAATAAAATTTTATCAAGGAGTATTTGCTCCAATTAGAAGTTGGCTGAGAAAGAAAAAGTACCAGAAACTTTACTCTAATAAAAATTTAATTACAGTTTCCAAAGATTTGGAAAAACTTATTTTAGAAGAATTCAAAGCTAGACCCAAAACAATAAAAACAATTTATAATATAGTAGATTTTGATGAAATAAAAAAAATGAGTCAAATAATAGATAAAAATATTCCAAAGGATCCATTCTTAGTACATGTTGCTAGATATGATATTGCTTCTAAAAGACAAGATATTTTATTAAAAGCTTATAAAAAAGCTAACTTACCTTATAAGCTTTTTTTGATTGGAGAGGGAAAAGATAGAGAAAGAATAGTTAGAATAATAAAAGAACTAAAATTAGAAGAAAAAGTTATTTTAACAGGATTTATATCCAATCCTTATTCTTGGATAAAAAGAGCAAAACTTTTAATCCTTTCATCTGATTTTGAAGGCTTTGGGCTTGTTTTAATAGAAGCTTTATTTTTAAATACACCAGTAGTAAGTACAAACTGTAAAGTAGGTCCAAAGGAGATTTTAAAAGGTAACTTATCTGATTTTTTAGTTCCTATAAGAGATATTGAGGCTCTTTCAAACAAAATAAAATATGCATTAAATAATTATCCTGATATCTCAAAAATAAATTTTGATTATTTAGACAAGAAAGTAATCTTACAAGAGTTTAGAAAAATAATTGAAGGGAAAAAAAATGGTATTTAATAATCTTCTTTTTAAAAAAGATGTAAATCTATTTACAGAACTAATTAATATTGTACTTATAGTATATGCTGCTTTGTTGCCATTTTCAAGCGCTTTTACTGTTTTTACAGCTCCATATATTTTATTATTTTTATGGATTTTGGAAGGGAACTGGAGAGTAAAAGTTAAAAAAATTAAAAGCTTTAAACCTTTAGTTTTTTTAATAATCTTTATTATAATAAATATTATATCTTTACTCTGGACAGAAGATTTTGAAAATGGATTTCGAAATATAAAATATTATTTAGCAGTTTTAATCCCATTTCTAGTGATTTTTACTTCTTTAAAGGAACAATTCCTCAAATATATTATAAATATATTTTTATTTGGAATGTTTATTAGCGAAATTATTCTATATGGAAATGCTTTTAAATGGTGGCATTTAGGTAGAGGAGTATATAATGACCCATCCCCTTTTATGCATCATAGCTTTTATAGTATTTTTTTAGCATCAACTATTTTTATTTTAATATGGCAAATTCTAAATAAAAAAAATATTTTATTTTTTAGAGTTTTAGAGTTTATTTTTTTATTATCAGCTTTAGCAAACTTATTTCTAAATGCAGGTAGAGCAGGTCAATTAGCATTTATTTTTGCAGCTTTTGCTTTTATAATATTTTATTTGGGATTAAAATTTAAATATATTCTATTTTCTTTTATAGGAATATTATTAATTATTTTTATTGCATATAAATTATCTTCAAATTTTGTAGACCGCATAAAAAGAGCAAAAATTAATATTATACAAATAAGCCATAGTAATTATGATAATTCTTTGGGAGGAAGAATAGCTCTAAAAATTGTAGCTTTTGATTTATTAAAACAAAATATCTTTTTTGGAGTTGGAATAGGAGATGACTTTAAAGAGTTAAAAAAGTTTACTAAAACAAAAGAAGTTAAGAAAAAATACCCTTTCTTAATTCAAAAACCTCATTTCCATGATCAAGATTTACAAATTTTACTTCAAACTGGAGTTTTAGGCTTTATTCCTTTTATTCTATTTTTGGGCTCTTTTTTCAAAGAGTTTTATAAAAATAATTTAGCAAAAGCTACACTTTTTACGGTCTTATTAA
>Ga0256843_1000628_pt1 | contig 29687 bp, 29 predicted proteins | sample AlvinellametaG_FD_191572 | JGI IMG/M metagenome (GOLD analysis project Ga0256843, IMG submission 191572) | Pompeii worm associated microbial communities from hydrothermal vent at the East Pacific Rise, Pacific Ocean - Alvinella | ecosystem: Host-associated > Annelida > Integument > Unclassified ...
TTAGCAATGTTAGCTTCTAAGGTTACATCTGGAGACTATAGTGTAAGAAGTGAAATTAAGAGTAGTGATGAAATAGGTATTTTAGCAACTGAATTTAATACTATGGTTGACACTATTGAGGATAACATTAAAAATCTTGACAAAAAAGTACAAGAGAAAACACGAGAACTTATTAAGAGTGAAGATTATGTGAAAGCCATACTTGACTCTCAGGTAAATATAGTTTTAACTACCGACGGTAGAGTCATGAAGAGTGCTAATAAAGCATTCTTTGAATTTTACAATGTTACAAGTATTACTGAATTTAATAAAATATATGGAAGGTGTATATGTAATACTTTTTTACAAAGAGATGGTTATATTCAAAAAGAGATGGATGGAGTGTCTTGGATGGAGTACCTCTTACAAAATGACCATAAACTTAATAAAGCTATTATAAAAAGAGGAGGGAAAGAGCATACCTTTTCTATCTCTGCACATGAATTTGATTTTGATGGTAGTGTATTGAAAACGGCTGTTTTTACTGATATTACAGATGATGAACATAGAGCATTAGAGTTAGAAGTAGCTAAGAACAAAGCTCTCGAAGCTACAAAAAGTAAATCTGAATTTTTAGCAAATATGTCACATGAAATTAGAACACCAATGAATGGTATTATCGGAATGAGTCATCTGCTTTCTCAAACAAAATTAAATGAGAGTCAAAAAAATTATTTACAGAAAATAGATTTAAGTGCCAAATCTCTTCTTGGAATTATTAATGACATACTTGATTTTAGTAAAATTGAAGCTGGAAAACTTACAGTAGAGAAGATAAGTTTTAATCTTTTTCAAACATTAGAGCAAGTTGTAAATGTTAATGAGTTTAAAGCACATGATAAAGGTCTAGAGTTAGTCGTTGATTATGATGTATCTCTTGGAAAAGAGTTTTGTGGAGATAGTTTACGTATATCTCAGATACTTACTAATTTACTCTCAAATAGTATTAAATTTACTTCAGAGGGTGAGGTGAAAATAGTAATTAAAAATTTAGAAAACAATAGAATTAGATTTGAAGTCATTGATACGGGTATTGGTCTTACACAAGAACAGCAAAGTAAACTTTTTCAAGAGTTTTCACAAGCTGATGGTAGCACAACAAGAAAGTATGGTGGTACCGGTTTAGGTCTTGTAATATCTAAAAAACTTGTAGAGTTAATGAATGGAAAAATATGGGTAGAGAGTGAATATGGAAAGGGCAGTAGTTTTATCTTTGAAATAGAGCTTGAAAAAAAAGATGAAGAGAAATTTCCATTAACTATATTTCAAAGTAAAAAAGCTTTAGTCGTTGATGATACTAAAAGTTGGCGAGAGATTTTAGAGTACATGTTAGAAGTTTTTGGTCTTGATGTTCTATCTGTATCTTCGGGGGAGGAAGCTTTAGTAGCATGTAAAAGTAATAATTTTGATATTGTCTTTGTGGATTGGTATATGCCAAAAATGAATGGCTTAGAGGTTGTAAAACTTCTAAAGGAGCAGAACTCAGATAGTGAATATGTGATGATAAGTGCCTATGAGCAAGAGAATCTTTTAAATAGTGTAAAAGAGATGGGTATTCACTACTTTATATCTAAACCAATAGATCCTTCAGTTCTTAATGATACTTTAAGTGACATTTTATTGGGAACAAATAAGTTACGTGAGAATTTACAAAAAGAGAATCTTACACATAGTCTTCAAAAAGATATAACAACACTTCAGAGCAGTAAGATACTTCTTGTTGAAGACAATGTGACAAATCAAGAAATTATTGTTGGTTTATTACAAAATAGTGGCATTATTATAGATATAGCAAATGATGGTGTGGAGGCTGTGAAAAAGTTTGCAAAACATAGAGAGTATGAGTTAATTCTTATGGATCTTCAAATGCCAAATATGGATGGGTATGAGGCTACAAAAATCATTAGAGAAGAGGATAAAGAGATTCCAATAATAGCACTTACGGCTAATGCAATGAAAGAAGACGTAGAGAAAACTAAAGCTGTTGGAATGAATAAGCATCTTAATAAGCCAATTGAAGTAGAGAAACTTTATGCAACTCTTTTAGAGTTTATATCTAAAAAAGCAGAGGTGAGAGATGAAATAGAAGATAAAGAGGAAGAAGAGGTGTCTTTACCAGAATTTGAGACTTTAGATATAGCGTTAGCACTTAAAATGGTCATGGGAAATAAAAAAATAGTTCTTAATACTTTAAAAGGATTATTGACTTACAAAAATGTAAAATTGCAACCATTAGATGATGAAGAGTTAAAAAGAGTAGCACATACAATAAAAAGTCTTGCCGCAACGCTAGGTGCTAAAGAGCTTCAAGAAGTTTCACAAGAGTTAGAAAACACTCTTAACAGAAATCTCTTTACACACTTTTATGAGAAGTTAAATAATGTAATACATGAAATAGAAGATAAAATTAGATTTGAGGAGCGTGAAAAAAGAGTTATTTCACAAGAGGAAGAAGAGAAACTCTTTTTAAAGCTGAAAGAGGCTTTAAAATCTAAAAAAGTTAAAATAATTAAACCACTTCTTCAAGAGATAGAAGAGTATGAACTTACTCAGGATAGAGAAGAGTTATTTCAAAATATTAAGAAATTAACAAAAAAATTTAAGTATAAAAATGCTTTTGAATTAATGACCTAAAGGAGTTTAAATATGGAAGAAAAAACAATACTCATAGTGGATGACACTGAAACAAATGTAGAAAACCTTATTATGCTCCTTGAGGATAAATATGAATTATTAGCTGCTACAGATGGATATGAAGCACTTGATATTCTTGATGAAGAGCATGTTGATCTTATACTTTTAGATATTATGATGCCTCATATAGATGGTTTTGAAGTATGTAAAAATATTAAAGAAAATCCTAATACATCAGATATCCCTGTAATATTCATCACAGCAAAGAGAGAAGAAGAAGCTATTGAAAGAGCCTATGAAGTTGGAGGTGTTGATTATGTTACTAAACCTTTTCGTGCAAAAGAGGTTCTTTCTCGAGTTGCTAACCATTTAGCCCTTTCTCAACAGCAACACCACTTAGAGTACTTAGTAGAACAAAAAACAAAAGAGATAATAGAGACACAAAAAGAGATTATATTTACTATGGGTGTCATAGGTGAAAATCGAAGTAGAGAAACAGGAAACCATGTGAAAAGAGTAGCTCTTTTTAGTGAAGTACTTGCATTTGGATATGGACTTTCAAAAGAGGAAGCTTTCATGTTAAAAGAGGTAAGTCCTATGCACGATATTGGAAAAGTAGCAATACCAGATGAAATACTTAAAAAACCTGCTAAGTTTTCTGAAGAAGAGTTTGAAATTATGAAAAAGCATGCAACTCTTGGTTACGAGATGTTAAAAGGAGCTACGAAAGAGCTTCTTAAAAATGCGATGATTGTAGCTTATGAACATCATGAAAAATGGGATGGAACAGGGTATCCACGAGGGTTAAAGGGTGAAGAAATACATATATATGGTCGTATTACTGCTGTTGCAGATGTCTTTGATGCTCTTGGCAGTAGCCGTGTCTATAAAAAAGCATGGAGTGATGAGAAAATATTTGAGTATTTTAAAGAACAAAAAGGTAAGCATTTTGAACCAAAACTTGTTGATGTCTTTTTTGAAAATATAGATAAAATTTTAGAGATAAGAGATCAATTTAATGATATAGAGCAGTAGCTCTATTTTTTATTAGATATTTTTGTTTTTGAATGTTATTAAAAAATAAAATAGTATCTACTTATGAGGTTCACAGTAGATACTATTAAAAATAACTAAGCCTCTAAAGCCTGTTGAATGTCTGATATAAGGTCTTTACTAGACTCTAAACCAGCTGAAATTCTAATGAGTCCAGATGGCACACCACAGGCGATGAGCTCCTCTTGTGAGAGCTGTTGGTGTGTTGTAGATGCTGGATGTGTTATGATGGACTTTGAGTCCCCAATGTTAACAACTAAAGAGTATAACTCTGTAGCATTTACAATTTTTGTTGCCTCTTCTAGTGTCTCTACTTCAAAACTTAAAAGACCACTACAAGCACCATTTTCAAAATACTTCTGTGCATTTTCATAGTTTGCATTTGACTTTAAACCTGGGTAGTTCACTTTTTTGACTTTTGGATGAGACTCTAAAAACTCAGCAAGTGCAAGGGCATTTGCTGAGTGCTCTCTCATGCGTAAAGAGAGGTGCTCTAAACCTTGAATGAAGAGCCATGAGTTAAATGGTGAACTCACCGCACCGATGTCACGTAGTAGTGAAAGACGTGTACGGAGTGTAAATGGAGGAAGTGGTACATCTACATAAACAAGTCCATGGTAAGAGGCATCTGGTTCATTAAACTGAGGGTATCTTGCATTGCCTTTGAGCTTTTCTAAAAGTCCTTTTCTCTCAACCAAAATTCCACCAATAGCAAGACCTTGACCTGTTGTGTATTTACTAGCACTATGTACTGTAATGTCTACACCATACTCAAAAGGGCGACATAAAACAGGTGTTGCAACTGTGTTGTCTACAACTGTTAAAATTCCATGTTTATTGGCAATAGCAGCAATAGCTTCAATGTCTGCTACATCAATACTTGGGTTTGTTAAGGACTCAAAAAAGATAACTTTTGTCTTGTCGTCGATGAGTGTCTCAATTTCACTTGGGTTGTGAACATCAAAAAAACGAGACTCTATACCAAAGCGTTTAAAAGTATGTGCTGTTTGTGTGAGTGTACCACCATAGAGCTGTTTAGCACAAACAATGTTGTCACCAGCTTCTGCAGAGTTTGCAATAGCAAAAAAGATAGCACTCATACCACTACTTGTCGCAATGGCTGCTTCACCACCCTCAAGGGCAGCAAAACGCTTTTCAAATACATCTGTCGTTGGATTATTTAAACGAGTGTAGATGTTCCCGAGCTCTTTGAGTGCAAAAAGGTTGGCTGCATGTTCTACATCACGAAATTCATAAGCTGTACTCATGTAAATAGGAACTGCCATCGTACCTTGTGTGTCTTTTTCGTAACCTGCGTGAAGTGCTTCTGTTTGTAACTCCATATCTCTATCCTTTAGTGTTGTAGTGTTTTTGTAAGATTTCATCTTTAGTTGCTTGTAAAAACTCTAAAATACGTTCTTGGTAAGCAAGTGTGTCATCATCATGTGTTAAAAGTAGTAGAGGTCGTAGTGCCTTAATATCTATTTTTTTTGCATAACGAGGAACAATTTTAAGCTCTTTGAGTATACTCTGTATGAGTTGGTCAATATCTAGGTTATTGTTATCTCTTACTTTTTGGACAAGCTCTTTAGTTGAAATCATAAGAAGGTTTGAACGGTCTGTGTCCCCATCATAAATATTCATGCCAATATCTTTTACAACAATAAAATTTTCAACACTCGCTTTCTCATTTGCTGCAATAACAAGAGCAAAAATTTTTGCACGAAACTCTAAAGAGCCGTGATGGTGCACAAAAAACTCGCGAAAAGCACTAAAAAAATGATGTTTTAATCGAAACCCAAGTCGCATATCTATTCCTTCTATGATATTATACAATGAAACGCTATAATTGCACTAATTTAATAGAGGAATTTTTATGGGTAGAGCATTTGAATATAGAAAAGCATCAAAACTAAAAAGATGGGGAGCAATGTCAAAACTGTTTCCTAAACTTGGAAAAATTATTACAATGGCAGCAAAAGAGGGTGGTGGTGACCCTGACATGAATCCAAAACTTCGTACTGCAATTCTTAATGCAAAAGCGGAAAATATGCCAAAAGACAATATCGATGCAGCTATTAAAAGAGCAACTGCAAAAGATTTAAAAGATATGGCAGAGGTAAACTTTGAAGGAAAAGCACCACATGGTGTTTTAATTTTCATTGAGTGTGCTACGGACAATAACACTCGTACTGTAGCAAATGTAAAAAATATACTTACAAAAAATGGTGCTGAAATGCTGAACAAAGGCTCTTTAGAGTTTATGTTTTCACGTAAAGCACTTTTTGAGTTTGATTTAAAAGAGGGCATGGACATTGAGGAGTTAGAGTTAGAACTTATTGATGCTGGTCTTGAAGAGATTGAAGAGGAAGATGGTGAGTGTCTTGTTACAGCTGACTATACTAGCTTTGGTACAATGAATGAAGCACTCGAAGGTATGGGCATAGAGATTAAAAAAGCGACACTTGAAAGAATCGCAAATACTCCTATTGAGATTAGTGAAGAGCAGCAAGCAGACATTGACAAAATTCTTGAACGTTTAGAAGATGATGAGGATGTTCAAAAAGTTTATACAAATTTAGCTTAATAATTTTATGAAATATATTGCAGATATTGCAACACACACCTTAGAAGTCAAGCAGTCGAAATTTATTGCTTGGCTTACCCCTTATGAGAACTATGCAACCACACTTCAAAAATTAAAAGATGAACACCCTAAAGCAAGACATTTTGTAACAGCCTACAGATACTTAAATGAGTATGAACAAGTAGTAGAACACTCTAGTGATGATGGTGAGCCAAAAGGTACAAGCGGAAAGCCCTCTTTAATGGTACTACAGGGACAAGAACTCATAAATACTGCAGTAATAATAGTTCGATACTTCGGTGGTACAAAGTTAGGTACAGGTGGTTTAGTACGTGCTTATAGTGATGCTGTAAATTTAGTTATAGCACAAGCGGAGCTACATGAGTACAAAAAAGAGATTTTTAGAACTATAGCCATTGCATATAGTGATGTTCGTTTTATCGAGTATGAGTGTGAAGCTTTTGGTGTTACTATTTTAGAGAAGCAGTTTGAGAGTCAAATACTTTATAAAATTAAAGCAGATGAAAAAAGTATGGTGGCTTTTTTAGAGAAAGTACAAAGAGTTGTTACTGTCGTTTAAGAGTAACAACTCTTCTCTTCTTCTTATCTGCCTTGAACAGCATTTCCCATGTCCCACATAGGTAGGAAAATACCAAGCGCAAGTAAAATAACCATACCCGCAATAAAAAAGAGCATAATCGGTTCAATAGCATCACTAAGCCCATCAATAATAGCATCAAAACGCATTTTATAGTACTCAGCAACCTTTTGAATCATTGCATCGAGTGTACCACTATCTTCCCCAGCACGAACCATCTGTAAAATCATATTTTCAAAAAGTTCTGTTTCTGCAAGACCTTTGTTAAGTGTTCCACCCTTTTCAACTGCAAATTTTACAGACTGTAATTTAGCTTTAAGTGGAAGATTGTCTATCATCTCAATGGAGGTGTCAAGTGCTTCAGCAATGGGAATACCAGCACGAATAAGTTCTGAAAAAACGAGTGTAAAACGGCTCAGTGTCGAGAACTTAATAATGTTTTTCATAATCATTGTTTTAAGAAGTACTTCATGCCAGCCATAACGAAACTGCTTATTGTTGTTTAGGGTATATTTAAAACTCATAACAGCTGCTACAATTGCTAAAATAACATAGGCACCATAGTTTACTAAGAGGTCTGAAAGTGTCATTAATATAATGGTAGGAAGAGGTAAGTCTGCCCCTAGTTGGTCAAAGATGTCTTTAAACTGTGGTACAACATAGGTTAAAAGAACACTAAACGCGACAGCCATAGCGATCATTACATTTCGTGGATATGCCATTGCTTTTTTAAACTTAACAACATTGGCACGAATCTCTTCAAGCATGTCGGCAAGTGCATAGAGTGCTTCATCTAAATTACCTGTTTTCTCTCCCAGTTGTACCATAGCAATAGTAAGGTTTCCAAGTTCAAAACGAAAGTTTTCCATTGCAGCAGAAAACGAGTGACCAGCATTAATGTCATCTGCTAACTTTGAGAAAACGTGTTTGAGTGCCGCATCGTCTGTAGCACTTGCAATTTCACTTAAAGAGTCATGAATAGAGATACCGGCATTCGTCATAACTGCAAGTTGACGAATAGAAGCAATGAGCGCATCTGGTTTTATTTTTCTCTTTTTTACATTCTGTAGTAAATCAGTTTTAAAGCGTTTAAACTGTGCTTCAAAAGGCTCTTTCCCTTCGACAACTTTAATAATAATTCCAGTAAATTTTAATTTTGCAAAGTTGTTAGCTTCTTTTTTATCCTCTGCATAAAAACCAAATTCCTCTTTTTTTCCCTTAGTGAGAACGGTAGCTACGAAGTATTTCATCCTTTTGCTACCTTTAGAATCTCTTCAATACTTGTAATTCCATCGAGTGCTTTTTGAATACCATTTTGAAAAATGTCAATAAAGCCATCTTTTTGTGCCTGTTCAAGCATAGCCTCTTTCCCAGCACCTTTTGCTATAAGAGAAGAGAGTTCATCTGTAATAGTGAGTACTTCACAAATCATTTCACGACCCATGTAACCACTGTCTCCACACTCTTTACAACCACTACCCTTGTAAAACTTAGCACCCTCTGGAATAGATCCATGAAGTTCTTCTAACACTGTAGGGGAAAGCTCTTCCTCTACTTTACAATGTTTACAAATCTTTCTTACAAGTCTTTGTGCCTGAATGGCAACGAGTGCTCCTGAGATGAGGTAGTGTTCTATTCCCATGTCTGCCATACGTGGAATGGCTGAAATTGAGTCATTGGTGTGGAGTGTTGAAATAACCATATGCCCTGTTAATGCTGCTTTAATAGCAATTTCTAAAGTCTCTTGGTCACGAATTTCCCCAATCATAATTTTGTCTGGATCTTGACGAAGAATAGAACGCAGCGCATCTGCAAAAGAGAGCCCAACTTTTGCGTTTACTTGTACTTGTTGAATAAGGTTCATTCTGTACTCAACTGGATCTTCAACTGTAATGACTTTGTCTTCTACATTTCTGAGTTCGTTAAGTGCACCATAAAGGGTAGTTGTTTTACCAGAACCCGTAGGTCCAGTAACTAAAATAATACCATAAGGAGCCTGTAGACCTTTGAGTAGTTTTTGGTAACTTAGACTATCCATACCAGCATCTTCAAGTTTTACTAGTGCTTTTTCTTTATCTAAAACACGCATAACAATAGACTCACCATAGAGAATAGGGAGTGTTGATATACGGAAGTCATACTCTCTTGTACCTACTAGTGTCGAGAAACGACCATCTTGAGGTTTTCTTTTCTCTGCAATATCAAGATTTGCAAGAAGTTTGAGTCTAGAAGCAAGAGGAGGGTAGATATTTTTTTCAAAAATAAAGACCTCAGTTAGTTTCCCATCAATACGAGCCCTTACAACACAGTTTTTTTCTGTTGGTTCAATGTGAATATCACTTCCTCGTGAGTTAATACATGTTTTAAGAACAACATCAATGAGGAGTAGAATAGAAGAGGCTTCTTGTTGCTCTTCAATAGTGTTAATGGAGTTTAACTCATCTTGAACCTTTTTTACAAGGTCTTTAACACTATCTTTGAGGGCAATTTTGTTGAGGTAAGAAGCAATCTGTTTTTTTGTACTTAATGCAATTTTAACAATTTTCCTTGGAAAAAGCCTTTGAATTGCCTCTTGTGCTTCAATGTTTAGTGGATCATGAAACGCAATGGTTACAGTCATATCATCCTGTTTAATGGGAATAACATTGTAACGCTGGAGTTGTGCAAGTGGAACTTTACTCGTAAGTTTGTAGTCCATGTCTATAGAGTCTAAGTCGACAAAAGAGAGTTTAAGCTCTTTAGCAAGCTCTAAAAGTACATTTTTTTCATGAATGTAGTCATAATTGTCAATAATAGAGAGGTCATAAACACCGTCACGTACTTTCTGTACTATGTAGCGAGTAAGCCTGTCCATAGTCATAAAACCAGAGAGTGTAATGTCACGTAAAATGAGGTTTTCACTGATACCTTTTGCTAAAAGTCTATCAACTTGACCCTTCATAATTGAGCCGTCTGCAAGTAAGTCTGTTGTTATTCTATCCACAATTGCTCCTACCAGTATACATGGCGTTTTATAGTTATTGTATCATAAAACTCTTCTATAACAATTTTATCTAGTTTATAATCTCTAGTTAAGTAGAGTTTATAGGTAAGTTTTGGATCATCCGGATCTTCAAAAAGATAAAATGCACGGGGTTGATGCTTGCCCAATTTAGAGTAGAGGTCAAATACTTTTGAGAGTACATAATCTGTAGTAGGGAGTCTAAAGCTTGAGAGGTCATAGTTGTCTACGAGCGCATGGTAGAGTAGCTTCTTTTGCATTAAAATAACAGAAAAGTAAGCAGAGTTTGCACGAGCCTCTCTAGAAGACTTTAGCAGTGCTGTGGGAACAGCAAGTCTGTCAATATAGTCTGACTTTAGACAAGAGAGGGCATAGAGTGAAACAAACTCTTCATCTCTTTTATGATCTTTAAAGTTATTAAAGCCCATATTACAGACATCTTCATACTTTTTATTTTGGTAAAGATTAAACATATTCTGTTTTATGTCTGCATAGAGTGAAAGTGAGAGTGCAAAAATTAAAAAGAGTTTCATTTGAATTTTCCTGATCGAATTTCATCAAGAAGAATTCTTGCACTGTTAGATTGAGAGTTTTGAATGTAGTGTTCTAAGGTATTCATAGCTCTTTTTCTTTTTCCTAGTTTGACAAGGGATTTTGCAAAAATTAACCAGCTTGATTCAATGTTTTTATTTATGTCATTCGTAATGAGTGCATAGTTATATGCTTGTTTATAGTTACCAAGCTCATAGTATTTTTTAGCTACAAAAAGACTGAGTGCTGGATTGTTGTTTTTCTTAAAGCGTTGAATAATCTCATATATATCGCTTTGAGTATTCTGTCTTCGTATAGATATACGAGAAGGCTCTTTTTTCTGTTCTACAACTACAGGTTTCTTCTGTGGATGTTGTTTTGCCTGTTTCTTCTCTTTTTTTACTCTATTCTCTTCTTTTGGAACAACTCTCTGTCGCTCTGTTTTGTAGTAGGGTTGAACATCGTGTTGCATTTTTTTCATAAACCCTAAAGATGGTTCAAGTTTTACACTATGTGTCTCAATAGAAGCTCTTTCAAAACTAGGAGTCGTAACTCTAAGAGGTTGAGGAGCAACTTTTTTTACAAGGGGAACAGTTTTAGAGAGCTCTGGTTGTGGTGCTTTTGTCACTACTTTTTCTATAATAATCTTCTCTTGTTTTACAACGGGAGCAACTCTGCTTTTCTCTGTTTCAGGTAGGAAGAAAAAGAGAAGTGTGGTAATGGTAATAAGACTCAATGTTATAACAACATGAGGAAGATAAGACTTTATTTTGTAGCGTAACCAACGTTGTTCTAACTCTGAAGTATTAAGCATCTATAAGTCCTGTATGAATTGCAGCCATCTCTATAATTTTTATGGAAACTTGGTCACCTTTAATTTTTTGGTACTGATGGTTCTGTTCATAAATTGCATATATGTCAAAAAGTGTGTAGAGCAGTTTGTTGGTGTCTCTGTAGTTTCCGTTTGTAATTTTATATATTCTATTTACTGCTTTATTTGTAAACATATTTGCACTGTCAAAACAGTTGGCTTTCATAAGTTTTTTTTGAATGTAAATTTTTAGTTCTGTACTCGATGCATTTTCAAGCTCAATACTCTCCCAAATTCTTGTCTGGAAGTGCTCTTTTGCAATGAGGTCTTCTTTCTCTGTTTTGTGAAGAGTAATAACAAACTTAACGGTTCTTGTATCCGATAAGAGTCTTATTTTTTCCATTAAACTCTCTGAGTATAGCTGTGCTTCATCGAGAAGTACTACAGGTACAACTTCTTTGTTCTGTGCCTCTACAATTTTCATAAACTGTGTGAAGTTTAATTCTCCAGCATATTTTGTATGAAATATATCTTGTGCTAAGGTTTTATAGAATTCACTCTCATCTAAAATAGGTGTTTGGTAGAGATAAATCTCTTGAGTAGCTGATATGTCTTTATAGAGTTTGTTAAGAAACATACTCTTACCAGTTCCTGGTTTTCCATAAAGAAGAATCATCTTAAGAGGTTTTTTTATAGAGTCTTTAAGCGATTGGTAAATAGTAGAAACACGATCAAGTTGAATATAATCTTTCGCGTTTACAATATCTAAGAAAACATCTTTAGAGTTTACATAAATACTGCTCATATATTTTCAGAATCCTTATTCATCTGTAGTTTTGCGTTCTTGAGGCGCTTTGAGACCAACTTTACCTGCATTTTGTACAGTTAAGCCATTTGTCTTTTTACTGTTAGATGCAGTCTCTTTCATAATCATATCATCACTCATACCTTCATACCCTAAGTCTGCAAGTGAAACACTCTCTTGAGATTTATGAATAATATGTGGCTCAATAATAATAACAAGCTCTTCAACTTGTCTTAATTTCTCTTCATACTTGAAGAGGTAACTAATGATTGGAATATCTCCTAAAATAGGAACTTTGTTAGAAACAAGAGTATTTCTTGTACTAATTAAACCACCAAGAATAATACGATTTCCATCTTTTACAGTAACTACAGAAGAGAGTTGACGTCTATTTAAATCAGGCGGCATGTCTCTCTTTGCATTGTCTGTTCCAGAGATGTCTTGTGCTGTCTCTGAAAGAGAAGGGTTTATTTTTAATGTAATTGTTTTGTCTCCAGAAATTTCTGGTGTAATAGTGAGAAGAACTCCTGCAAAAACAGACTGAATATTCTCATTTTGACTCTGTGCACCAGCACCTGTACCACCAGCTAGAGTCTCTGTACTTGTTAGTTTGTAGAAGTACTCAGTACCTGCAGTAATAAGGGCAGGCTGGTTGTTAAGAGTTAATACTTTTGGATTAGAAATAGAACTTACATTTCCTTGCGTTTGAAGAAATTTAACAACTTCATTAAGACTTCCCTCTGCTTTAATGTTAACCATACTTGCAACACCATCAAAAGTGTCTCCCACAACACCTGTTATTCCAGTGCTATCAAAAGTATCAACATTTCTATTTTTGTAGTAGTCTGTACTAATAGATATATTTTGAAGTGCATATAGTTGTTTCCAATCTATACCTGTTGTTTTTCCTTCACTCATAGTAACTGAGAGAAGTTGTACATCTATAAGTACTTGGAGCTGTACTTTCTCTTGTAGCTTTTTGAGGTATTTTTCAAAACGTTCCATCTGTTTTACAGTTGCTGTAACTGTAACAAGACCTGCATTTTTGTTAATAATTGGGGTACTTGCATGGTAAATATCGTGAGGACGATTAAGAATACTTTGAAACTCTAGGTCTAACTCTTCCCAGAATTTTACTTCATCAGTACTCTCTATTTTAATGCCTGTTTGCGCTTCACCATTTCCACTAGACATACCTCCAGCACCACCGGCACCACCACCACTCATACCTCCAGCACCGCCGCCACCAGCTGCACCACCACCCATGCCACCATTAGAGATGCCACCTTGTGTTGAAGCGGAACTTGAACTCAGTGTTACATCGGTACTACCCGTACTTTTTCTTTGTGAGATGATGTAGTCAATTTCAAAAATCTTTGTTGTTAAGTAGGAAATCTTAAGAAGATTATTTTCAAGTTTGTAGGAGAGGTTGTTTTCAAGTAAAATAATATCTAGAACTTCATCAATTGTTAAATTTTTTAGGTTTGTTTTATTGAGTGCTGTTTGTAGGAATTTTTCAGCATTGGGATCAGTGACAATAATACTAAAGCCACACTCATCACTAAGTTGGTCAACAAAGTCAATGATTTTAGTCTCCTTTGCTGAACTAATACTAAACAGTTCATACGAACAGTCAGCAAAGCTACTTGTAGATAGCAGAAGTGCTAAAAGTGCTGTTTGAATAGAAGTTTTTATAGATTTCATTTTATATTCCTACTTATTTTTGAAATTTTAATTTTGGACTACTGCTTTTTGTAGAGAGTAGTAATTTTTTGTCATCTTTAACTAAAAGTACAGAGCGAAGATTTATTTCAGTAATTTTATATCCATTAATTATATCTCCAAGTTTATACCATTGATTGTTTATCATAACAGAGTTGTTCATAATAAGACCAAGAGTAAGTACCTTTTTCACGTGACGTACTTTTCTTGGTGCTACTACTTTAGTATTTGTAGTCTGTTTTGTATAGGTAGGGACTACTGCCTCTTTTTGTCTGTTTTTATACTCTTCAGATCTATTTTTCTCTAGAAAAATAAAAGGGTCTTTGAGTTTGGCAATAGTACGACTAGACATACCAACACGTGGAGGTTTTATAGCCGCAACTTGTTCGTCTACCCATGAGAGCTCATTTGCGAATGTTGAACTACTTACTACAATAGTAAAAGCTAAAAATAGATTTTTCATTAGTATGTAATCCCCCAAACTGATATATTAAGTTCACTGTTTAATCGATCTTGTGCTTTAATGCTTAGATCGTGAATATCTACTACAAGGTCACTCTGCTCTAAAGAGTTAATAAAACGAAGAGTGTTTTTAAAGTTCCCTGAAGATGCTATGGAAATATCTAAAATATGACCAAAAGAGCTATTGTTCTCTGCATATTTATTGTTAAAATTTCTAATTTTCACATGGTATCTTTGTGCATTGTATGAAATAGAGTCTAAGTACTCTCCCCAAGTTCTTTCATCGTAAATGAGAGAGGCAATTGTCTCAATTTTACGTTTAATATAAGCATTGTTATCTTTATGAATGACAAGTTCTTTATTTATTCTCTGGATTTCTTCATCAAGTTTTTTTATTTTTATTTCAGGGTTACGACGTAAAAAGAGTTCATCTTGACTAATTTTACTCTTTAAACGACTTACCTCTTGACGTGTCTGTTCAAACTCAGCAACAGAGGAGTCCCAAAAGAAAAGATAAGCAAATGCAAAAATAGACGCTACAACCATGATGTAAGTCATGTAGATATCTTTTTGTGTTTTGCCAGCTAAAGCAGAGTCAATAGCATGTAGGTAATCTTCAATGTTGATTTTTAGGAAATTTTTATTCATAATATAATTACCTTTAATTGACTAAAGTAAACTTTACTCTCATCATCATATGCGATGTCTTCAAGTTCAAATTTGAATTTGTTTGCATGTGTACGTGTTAGGTAGTGTACAAGTCTTGTTATCTTTCTGTCGTTTGAAGCTACAAGGTCAAGTTTAAATACTTTTTGATTCTCTGCTTCTCCATAAGAGAGAGATTCAAGTTTTACACCATATGTGTTAAGGTCAAGTGTAAGGAGTGCTAAAAGTTTCGCTTTCATTGGATAGTTTACTTTTACATCATGAATTTTAATAAGTGTATGTTTTTTCTCTATGTACTCTTGTTGCTCTTCTTTTAAAATAGTTAAAGACTTCTCTTTATCTGCAATTTTTGTCTCAATAGTAGAAGCTCGAGTAACTCTTATGTTATGTACCTCTTTGTATTGCTGTTGCAGTAAATCTTTCTGTAAAACTTGTGCATAACTCAGTGTCCAGTATGTTACAGGGTAAGCAAACGCAAGAATAAAAGAGGCTGCTGCAAGAAGTATGAGTTTACCACTCTCTCTCTTAACAAACTTTGGAGGACGGTGGTATGTTGTAAAGTTACACTGGTAACGTTCATGCTCAGGTATAGTAGTGTAGATGTGCATAAGTGCATGAATTTGATCTACATAGATGTTGTTACTTTCAAAACCGTAGTCAAAATCAAAGAGTGTTGATTTTATGCTTAGCTCAACCTCCATCATCTCATCAAGTTTTGTAACCGTGTCTAGTTGAGAACCAACATAAACATGTTCAAACTTTTCAATTTCAAAGGCACGTTTAGCGTAGGTTAAAATGTCATTAATGTTCGCAAAAAGCTCTTTATAGAGTTTAATAAAGTACTCTTTAAAGTCACTCTCTGTCTCTTTTAAACTATGGTTTGTGTAGAAGTCTATAAAAGCACTGTACTCAACACGCTCACCATAAAGTTCACAAAATCGTTCATGCATCTCAAGTAGAGAGTACTTAATGGACTTAGTGTAAATAAACTCTCTATCTCCGTAAATAGTTACAAAAGCATCATTCTCTTGAAAGTATACAAAACAGTGCACACCATTACTGTCTATAATTTCTTTAGAATAGAGAGACTTTAAAAGGAGAGGGGTAGGTATAATAACATCTAAATATTTTATTTTTTCAATAACATTTGTAAATGTTTGTGTAATGTCTAGTGGATCTACAATGAAAACATGGAAGTGTCTATTCTCTTCATCGAGACTGTTAAAGGTCTCTATGTACTGTATTTTGTACTCTACAGCCTGATCTAGAGCAAGCTCATCGTAGGCTTTAGAGTTAATGGCATCATAAACATCTTCATCTGGAATGTTCTTACTAATCTCTATCTGTGCATTGATAAAGGCACGAGTATTCAAATAGGAAATTGCAAACTGTTCTTTAGAAAACTCTGGAGATTGTGTTTGCGTTAAAAAGCTAGATACTCCATGAATATAAGTATCATTATAAGGGTTAACTGATATGACACTTGAAAAAGAGTGCTGTTCTGATGTGCTCATTAACTATTATCCTATTTAAAATGGACCATTAACATGGTACAAAATTCATCATTGTTGTAAAACTCAATTCTATAAACTTTATGTTGCTTATCAACAGAGTATCTCTTATTTAAATTCTTTAAAGAGATAACTACTTCACTCTCATCTGTATGAGGTTTTCCTTGATAGCCAATGACATTTACACGTTGGTTTTTACTTTTAATGACTTTAAAATCGGCATTTACATAAAAAGTTGAAGTTTTTGGAAGAGATTTGTTCTTTCCATCTATTACAAAATTAAATATGTTATGACAATTAGTAGACATTTTAAAGTACTGAGGTTTTAGTTGTGTTATAAGCTTATTGCCTATATAAACATAATACCTGCCCTTTATTTTTTTAATATTTCCCAATGGATGGGAAAACTTAAATACATTACCCTTTGATTTTATCGGAATATAGCTTAAAGATTTTTTTATATCACTTAAATCTAACAAAATATTGTTATTTATTTCCAAACTACCGTAATTTGTGAGTATTTTTTTTATTTCTGCTTCTGTAAAATCAAAATTTCTAATAAATGTGATACCCATAACTTTCATGTACTCTTCTATAGCAAGGAGTTGGTAGAAGACTTTTTGGCTCAGAGTAGAGAGGTTTTTACTTGTCTCTATGGCAAACGCAGGTTTATTGTTGGTAACAGCAAAGTAGGTTAATGAGAGCTGCATCGCCTCATCATCATATTTTGTATTTGTATTTTTTACATTAAAACTATGGTGCTCTTTGAGTAGTTTTTTATTGATGTTATTTTTGACTTGAAGGGCAATATCGTTCAAATTTCCAAAGGGTTGGTTCGCCTTAAGATTACACTGGTCTATAACACAAGTCTGTCCCCACGCATTTGGGTTAAAAATACTTCCTTTATTCTTTTTTCTATAAAAACCATGTCCATCATGTAAGTTAAGAACTAAAGAAACTTTTGGTGAAAGGATAATTTTTTTTACTTCATCAATTATGGCTTTATCTTTGTCTCGCTTCTTAACATAAGAAAATTTACGGTTCATATCGCCATTAATACCACGACGATTTCTACGAATACTCTCTTTGTTCAAGTTAGGAATTATCCATAGATTCTTTGAAGTAATAGTATAGTATTTTGCAAGAATTGCTGCTGCAAAGTAACCGCCTGGTTCATTACCATGAATACCAGCAACTACAAGAAGTGTTGTGTTGGAGTCAGGATTCTCTTTTTTTATGAGTTGAATATTTGCAAAAAGGGAGAGTTGTACAAAGAGAAGTAGAAAAAAAGAGAGTTTCATCTATTGCTCAGTGATTATTTTAACATTATGATTGACAAGTTTTATGATGAGTGTTTTCTTTCCAGTAAATGTAAAGCTATTTGATTTATAAAATTCATAAAAAGTGATTTCATACATATTTTCATGCTCAGGATAAGGAATGACATTTATGTCATTAAAGCGTATTGTCTTCTTTTCAGCTTTTTGAAAAACTCTTTTTTTGTAGCGTTTAAAGCTCTCAAGGTTTGCTCCATTAAAGCGTTTAAAGGCATCGTCATAAAAGCTCAAATACTCTTCTAGTTCATTATAAATCCATGCATATCGCCACTCATAGAGTTGTGAGAGAATTTCAGTAAGTGCTTGCTTAGAAACAGTCTCATCTTTTGTCTGCTCTTGAATGATGAGTACTGTTTTATTGATGTCAATATTTCTATCTAAACACTCTATACTTGGGTTGTTAATAGCTATACACCCTTTTGTAAATTTATCTCTCTCTTGTTCTGTAGGAAGACCATGTATCCAAATGCCAGAACCATTTTTCCCTAAGTATCTGTCATATAGATTTGGGTAGGATGTAACAAACGCCATTGGCCCATAAAAAGAGTCTACTTTGGAGAGTTTTTTTGTGATGTTGTATATTCCAACGGGGGTTCTTAAGTCGCCTTCACGAGCTTTGTCACCTTTTACTTTCCCTGTGTAGGCATTGTATGTTTTTGTGAGGGTATAGTTCTCTTTTGCATCTTTCATATAAAGAGAGAGTGTAGACTTAGATTTATCACATAAAAGAATGTTCTCATATGCTTCAATGTATCCAAAACGAGTATCTCTGTTTTTTACAATGTTGTACCAGTAACTCTGCTGTGTTAAGTCAAAGTCCATCTGTTTTTCAAGGTTTTTAATTCCATAGAGTCTGTACTGTGTTAGTGCATTTCCAAAAAGTGTCGCGTTTAAAAGTAGTGCTAAAAAAGGTAGTGTTTTTAAAAAGTTAAAAACAGAACTATTTTGCATTGTCATAGCCTATCTCTTTTAAAAAGTTAACATCTTTTGTCCATCCTTTTTTTACAACAACTTGCAGATTAAGGTAGGCTTTTTTTGTACTAAGTCTCTCAATTTTTTCACGTGCTGATTTTCCAATACGCTTAATAGACTCTCCACCTTTTCCAATGATAATACCTTTTTGAGACTCTTTTTCAATAATAATCATTGCTGTAATAATATCTACATGATCCTCTTCTTCAATACTCTCAATAATAACATCAGACTCATAAGGAACTTCATCACTTACATTTTCAAAAATACCTTCACGAATAAAACCAGCATAGATGTCACGTACAAGTTCACTTGTTAAATCTTCTGGGTCAAATAGAAAAGGTGACTCAGGAAGGTTTTTACAGATAACTTTAAGGAGGTCTTCATGACCAACTTTTTTTGGAATAGCTACAGGAATAAGTGCTTCAAAGTGTTCTGCATACTTGTTGTAAGAGGCAATTGTTTTAAAAAGCTTTTCCTGTTTTACTTGGTCTATTTTACTGATGACAATAATGTGCTTTACATTCTTTTTGTTCAGTTTTAAAAACTTCTCATAATGTTCAACACTGTCAGTTACTGGAGCAAGGTAGACAATGAGGTCACAATCACCCATCGCTTTGAGTGCTTCATCTAACATAAACTGATTGAGTATTTTTTCTCTCTCATGGAGTCCCGGTGTGTCAACAAATATTATTTGTGTATCTTCAACCATAACAATGGCGTTTGAACGCCGACGTGTAGCATTAGCTTTTTGGCTAACCATTGCTATTTTTTCACCTAATAGTGAATTCATTAAAGTACTTTTACCCGCGTTTGGACGTCCAATTAAAGATACGAAACCAGCTCTTGTCATCTATTGCCTTTTATTTTATGTTTTGTTGCCGTTATGGCTATAATATATATCTTGAGAGGTCATCATCTTCGACCACTGTGTCTAGTTTTTCATGAACAAGTTCTTTTGTAATAGTAAATGTTTTACCACTATACTCATCAGCATCAAAACTAATCTCTTCAAGAACTTTCTCTAAGACTGTATGGAGTCTTCTTGCCCCAATGTCTTCTGTGTTTTCATTTGCACTGTGTGCAAGTTTTGCAATGGCTAAAATAGCTTCATCTTCAAAAACGAGTTCCATTCCCTCAACACTTAGGAGAGCCTCATACTGTTTGAGTAGGGAGTTCTGCGTTTGTGTTAGGATTTGGTAGAGTGTCTCTTCTGTAAGGGATTCTAACTCAACACGAAGTGGAAAACGTCCTTGTAACTCAGGAATTAAGTCACTAGGTTTACTTACATGAAAAGCTCCTGCCGCAATGAAGAGAATATGGTCTGTGTTTATTGTTCCATATTTTGTAGAGACACTACTTCCCTCGACAATTGGTAGAAGGTCACGTTGTACACCCTCTTTAGATGGGTCATTTCTTCCTTGTGACTTCTCACTTAAAGCAATTTTGTCAATCTCATCTAGAAAAATAATACCACCATTTTCAGCTCGACGAAGTGCTTCTGCATTGAGTGAGTTTGTATCTAAAAGTTTTGCACTTGCTTCTTGTCTTAGAAGTACTTTCGCATCTTTTACTGTAACCTCTTTTTTGTTGTCCTCTTTGTTAATGCTTGCAAAGACTTTAGAGAAAGACTCTTGTACTTTCGCCATCTCAGGTGGAAGTCCTGAGTCATCAAAATCAACATTGAGTTTACTCAGTTCGAGTTCTATTGTTTTGTCATCCATCTCACCAGACTCAACACGTTTCTCCATAGCCTCTAAAAGTCTTTGGTAGTCATCTTTCTTCGATTCACTAGCACTCTCAGGGAGTGGTGGAAGGAGTTTTTCAACAATTCTATTGAGAACATAGTTGTCGATTTTCTCTCTGTTTTCTTCCTCTTTTTCTGCTTTAACAATGCTAATAGAGTTCACCACTAAGTCACGAATCATAGACTCAACATCACGTCCAACAAAACCAACTTCAGTGTACTTACTCGCTTCAACTTTAATGAAAGGTACTTTCATCATTTTTGCTAAACGACGAGAAATTTCTGTTTTACCAACACCTGTAGAACCAATCATAAGAATGTTTTTTGGCATAATTTCGTTTTGGAGTTCTTCGCTAAGTTGCATACGTCTGTAGCGAGTACGGAGTGCTAATGCTATTGTTTTTTTTGCATCTTTTTGACCAATAACATAGTCATCAAGGTAAGCAACTATCTCTTTTGGAGTCATATTCATTCTTTATTACCCTCTAAAGTTAAAGTCTTAATGTTATGGTTTGTGTAAATACAGAGATCACCTGCAATATGAAGAGACTCTTTTACAAGCTCTTCCTCATCGAGTGAAGCATGCTTTTTGAGTGCACGAGCAGCAGAGATAGCATAGTTTCCACCACTACCAATAGAAGCAATTTCACCATCTTCTGGTTCTACTACATCGCCATTTCCAGTTAGAATAAAAATATGCTCATTATTGAGAACTATCATCATCGCTTCTAGGCGGCGAAGAACCTTGTCTTTTCTCCAAGCTTTAGAGAACTCAACAACGGACTTTAAAATATCCCCTTTTTTATTCTCTAAAAACTCTTCAAACATATCGAAAAGATTAAATGCATCTGCAGTACTTCCAGCAAAACCCGCAAGGATTTTACCGTGATGGAGTGTACGAATTTTTGTTGCATTGCCCTTTAAAACGCTGTCTCCAAAGGTAACTTGACCGTCACCACCGATAACGGCTCTGTTTTTACCTTTGTAGGCTAGTATAGTAGTAGCATCAAACATAGTTCATTATTCTCCTTGAACATCCACGTGAAGTGTCGCATGAAGACCATGACCAAGTTTTAAATCTACATCATGTTCACCAATAGTTTTAATCGCTTTTTTATCAGTGATGTGTTTTTTATCTATTGTAATGTTATGCTGCTCTTGAAGTGCATGAGCAATTTCATCCTTTGTAACAGCACCAAAAAGGTGACCATTGTTACCAAGTTTTTTAGTAATAACGATTTCACATTTGTCAAGCTTCTCAGCCATCTCTTTAAGTGAAGCAATCTCTGCAGCTAATGCAGCAGCTTTTTGCTCCTCTTCAAGTTTGTGTTGTTCTAAGATTTCGGGTGTAGCGTGTTTAGCAAAACCTTTTCCAATAAGAAAGTTCTTTCCATAACCATCTTTGACCTCTTTTACTTCACCAGCTTTTCCTAGAGATTTTACATCTTTAATAAGAAGTACTTTCATTATGCTTCCTTTTCTCCACCATAAGAGACAATACCGTTTGTAAGGTTTCCAATTTTTGAGTAACCCATGTCTGTTAAGATTCTAGCAACATGTGCTGAACGGCTACCAACATGACAGTAAAGAATGATGTTCTCATCTTTTCCTAGTTTTGCTTCATCCCAAGTTTGAAAAAATGAAGAAGTAGGAACAAGCTTATCTGCACCTTTAATATGACCCATTTGCCACTCCATATGCTCACGAACATCTACAAGTGTAAAGTTTGTCATACCAAGCTCACGAGCTTCTAAAAGAGAAACTAACTCATCACCATCTAGTTCACTTTTGTTTACTAGTGCTTCACACTCCTCTTTTGAAAGACCACGAGAGTGAGTATGAACAGCTTCTTCCATTCCTAACTCAACACGCTTTGCAGCTGCATACTCAGGAGTAACAAAAATACCACAGTGACAAGCACCAGTTTCAGGAATCTCTTTTTCAATAGCTGGAGTACATGGACAGATTCTATTGTCTACTGACTGAGGTTTACCATCTACCTCTTCAACCATAAAACATGGACAGAAAAGTTTGTTGTACATCATCTTGTTACGAGCAAGACCCATTTGTACACCTTCATTTACCTCTTCTTGTGGGTTGTATTCCCAACCAAATTGTTTGATTACTTTGTCAGTAAATTTAACTGTTTTTTCCATTCTCTCTATGAACTCAGGAGAGTTCATATCTATTTTAATCATACTCATAATTTAATTTCCTTTTATTTTTAGTTTTTGTGGTTTCTTTTTTTACCAGCAATAATACGGCGAAGTGCATTGAGGCGAATAAAACCTTCAGCATCTTTTTGGTTGTAAACTTCATCTTCTTCAAAAGTTGAGTGCTCTTCAGAGTACAGAGACATATCTGACTCACGTCCAACGACTTCAACATTCCCCTTGTAGAGTTTTAGTTTTACTGTACCTTGAACATATTTTTGTGTTGTGTCAATAGCAGCTTGCATCATTTCACGTTCTGGTGAGAACCAAAAACCGTTGTAGATAAGTTCTGCATATTTTGCAATCATTCCATCTTTCATATGTGCTTCTTCACGGTCAAGACAGATAGACTCAATAGCACGGTGTGCTTTGAGCATAATAGTTCCACCTGGAGTCTCATAACATCCACGAGCTTTCATACCAACAAAACGGTTCTCAACAATGTCAATGCGTCCAATACCGTGTTTATTACCATACTCGTTAAGTGTACGAAGAATTGTTGCAGGGCTCATCTCTTCACCATTAATAGCAACAGGATCACCGTTTTTATAATCAATAGTAATGTACTCTTTCTCATCTGGAGCATTCTCTGGAGAATTTGTCCATAACCACATTCCCTCTTCAGGCTCATTCATAGGGTTCTCTAAGTGAAGACCCTCATAAGAGATGTGTAAAAGGTTAGCATCCATAGAGTAAGGACTTACTGTTGGGTTACCATCTGCATCTACATGCTTTTGGTCAATGTTAATACCATGCTCTCTTGCATAAGCTAAAAGCTTCTCGCGAGAGTTTAAGTCCCACTCTCTCCATGGAGCAATTACAGTAATGTCTGGGTTGAGTCCAAGGTAACCAAGTTCGAAACGTACTTGATCGTTTCCTTTCCCAGTTGCACCGTGACTTACAGCATCTGCACCCATTTTTTCAGCAATTTCAATCTGCTTTTTAGCAATGAGTGGACGTGCAATAGATGTTCCTAAAAGGTACTCACCTTCGTAAATAGCGTTTGCTCTAAACATAGGAAAAACATAATCTTTTACAAACTCTTCTTGAATGTCTAAAATAAAAATATTTTCAGGTTTTATACCATTGTCAAGTGCCTTTTGGCGTGCAGGTTCTACCTCTTCACCTTGACCTAGGTCCGCTGTAAAGGTGATAACTTCAGCCTTGTACTCTTCTTGTAGCCATTTTAAAATGATACTTGTATCGAGTCCACCGCTATAAGCTAGAACTACTTTTTTAACTTCTTTTTTCATATAAAAAACCCTTTGTGAGAGAAATAATTACCGCGATTTTACTACAAAGTATATTAAGTTATGGTTAGATTGTTAGGTTATGTTGCTTTCTAAAAGAAAAGTGTGTAGAAGTAGGGTAGAGAGTAAGGGTAGAAGACTACCCTTTAGAATCAAATAAAATACCGGAAACTTCTTGCATTTTTGGAAGAAAATCTTGTGCTTGTTCTGCTGGAAATCTTCGAATCATTTTATTTGTTTTTGACTCTATAACTGAGACATAAAAAATGTCTTGAGAGTCAACACCAAACTTTAAGTTTGTATTTAAAGGCTCTATTGCCTTGTTTAGTTGACCTACTAACTCTTCAACATCCTGTTTTGAGTTAATATTTGTTCCATCGTTCTGTAGAGTTAAAGATGCATCTTTAGGAGTCGAAAGACTCTCCTGCACCTGTGCCTGTTTTTGTACACTGGCATTTACCTGACTCTCTGTCGAACTGATTTGAGACTGTTGTTGTCTTGCAACATTTGCTATTCCATCCATGAAGTGCTCCTCATTCTAACTTTTAAAGTTAAGTGTAATCATTAACAAGTATATCGACAAAAGAAAAAAATAGTTTAATAAAAATTTTGAAAATTTTGAAAATTTATAAATTTTTATGATAATCTTGCATTTATGAAAGCATATATTACCCTACTTAAATCACACACTCTTCTTAGAAAACTCTCCCTCATTCAGCTGATTGCATATTTTGGTGCATGGTTTAGTAATGTTGCTATTTACACACTCTTAATTTCTCTTCATGTTTCAGCAGAGATTGTCGCGTTTGTTGCTATGCTTCATTTTATTTCTGGGGTTGTTCAGGCACCTCTTTCTGGTGCAATAATAGATAAAATTCATCCTAAAAAACTTATGTTGACACTTATAAGCATAGAAGTTATTGCTACTTTTTCACTTCTCCTTGTAAAAGATGTCTCGGACTTACAACTACTCTATGTTCTCATATTTTTTAAAATGGCAGCAGCCTCTTTTTACTTTACTACTGAGATGTCACTACTACCTAAAATTTTACAGGACACCTCTCTGCAGCAGGCAAATGAGTTACACTCTATTATTTGGTCTTTCTCTTACACTTTAGGTATGGCAATAAGTGGGTTTGTTGTTTACTCCTTAGGTATTGACATAGCTTTTGTACTGGATGGTACTATGTTTATAGTCGCTTTTTTTCTGCTCTACTCTACAGAAATAAAGGTAGCACTCACGAAAACAGAGTCACATCTAGGTCTTATGATGTTGGAGACTTTTAGTTACTTAAAGTCAAACACAAAAGCACTTCACCTTATGCTTATTCATGCATTTGTAGGAGTGACTGCGTTTGATGCACTTGTTGCTTTAATGGTTGAGCAGTACTATGCATCTGTTATTGCGACCTCTTTAGCATTAGGTTTACTGCACTCTTCTCGTGCTGTAGGTTTAGTTGTTGGGCCCATTTTTTTAGGTAAGTGGATGAACAATAAAAGACTCATATATATTTTTATAGGACAAGGGAGTGCTATATGGCTCTGGGCATATCTTATGCACAACTTTTACCTCTCTTTAGTTGCAAGTTTTTTTGTAGGTCTTTTTACTACAACTTTATGGTCTTACAGTTATACACTTTTGCAAAAAAATATTGAAGCAAAATATTATGGTAGAATTGTTGCTTATAATGACATGATGTTTTTAAGTACAGCAGCACTTACATCGTTTATGATAGGCTATCTCTCTTCACATAACATCTCTTTAGAGAGTGTAGCACTTTTAATGGGTATGCTCTTTTTTATGGGTGCTCTGTACTACTCTTTACTTTTAAAATATAAAAACATTAAGGAAATTTCATGATTAGTTTTGCTCTTATTGGTGGTATACTTCTTAATGTTGGAGCATTTTTAACATACAAAGGGAAAATTTACGAGTCTGTTGCTGTCTATCTTTTTGCAGATTTATGTTGGATTGTCATGGCTTATGAACGCGATGACTTTTGGGGGATGTTTTCCATTATTGTGGGTGTCACCTTTGGTCTTTTAGCTTTTTTAAAAATGCGTAGTGGTGAGATGAAGAAGAGTTTAAATAAGGAAGAGTAGTATGCAAAAGTTAGTAATTCTTTTAATCTTTTTTACAGCGTTTATGTTGAGTTCTTGTGGGACATCAGACTCTTCACAACAAGAGAACTCCATAGAGTCCATTAAGCTTTTAGCCCCTCAAGATAACCAGATTTACTTTAGTGCATACCCAGCTTTTCAAGAGATGTGGGAAGAGGACATAGACACAGTAGAAGCACAACGTATTACTGCTTTTGAGACACTTGCAAAAAAAGAGTTAACATGGGTGAGTTTTTCTCAGTACTGGGCAGATGGTATTGTCTACCCCAAAGAGGCTATTCACACCATTGATGCAGAGGGTTCTATACCACTCATACGTTTTGAACCTAGAAGTCGTGTAAATGGTTACATAGTTGAACATGTTGAAGAGACTCTCTTTACTCTGGAAAATATAATAAACGGAGTGTTTGACACAGAGCTAAGAGCATGGGCAAGAGATGCGAAAGAGGATGCTATTCCTCTTTTAATAGATTTTGGTGTAGAGGTAAATGGTGCTTGGTTTCCTTGGAATGGACTCTACAATGGAGCTGGAGTTTGTGATGTCTATGGTGATGTAAACTACCCTGATGGTCCTGAGCGTTTTCAAGATGCCTACAGACATATAGTAGATATTTTTAGAGAGGAAGAGGTAGCTCATGTGACATGGTTTTTTCATGTTACCATGCATACAACAGAGCCAGCAGAGGCATGGAATGAACCAAAAATGTACTACCCAGGAGATGATTATGTAGACTGGATTGGGGTGAGCATTTATGGTGAACTCTATCCAGCACTTCATTACTGGGATACCTTCGATGATATTTTAGAAAAGGATGATGCTTATAAAAAGGTGTTGGCAATTTCTCAAAATAAACCATTTGCTATTTTAGAGTTAGGAGTTACAGATGGCTCTGAAGATGGCAATAAGTCTGAGTGGTTAGAGGGTGCATTTGCTTCCATAAAATCTAAGAAGTACATAGACTTTAAGGCACTCAACTACTGGCATGAAAATTGGGACAACAATGGGAGTGTAACACTCCTTAAAATAGACTCTTCTCCAGAAGCACTTGCGGTTTTTCAAAGAGAAGTTGGAGACCCTCTTTTTATTAGTAAGGGAACTTTTTCAAATACAAAAGAGACTCCTTAGGATAGAACAATGAAAAAGACATTTGTAATAGGTGATGTACATGGGGAGTATGAAACACTCTTAGCATTAGTAGAAAAACTTCCAAAAGATGCAGCACTTATCTTTGTAGGGGATTTAATAGACAGAGGTGCTCACTCTCGTGAAGTCATAGCGTTTGTACGAGAAAATGAGTATCGAGTTGTCTTAGGAAACCATGAAGAGTTAATGATAAACTATGGTACTAGTTTTACAAAGACATACCCTAACTCAACGAATCCAAGTTTTTTACACAGTTGGTATAACAATGGTGGGGATGCTACACTTTTTTCTTATGAGCTTTTAAAGTATGATAAAAAAGAGGGGCTGATGTGCATAGAAAACCCTACCATGTTGGAGAAGTTTTTAGATGACATTGCATGGCTTGAGAGCCTACCACTTTTCCTTGAACTTCCACAGAGCATAAAGAGTAAACCTGTTGTTATTTCGCATGCTCCCTGTGCAGATGTTTGGCAGCATCACAATAATCCAAATGCCCAAGAGACCTTTAGAGAGTATGCTCTTTGGCATAGACGAAATCCAAAGCCAGAGAGTGAAATATATAATATTTTTGGACATACTCCTGTTGAGTTTGGAGTGGAAGTAGAGGAGCATTTTACTAATGTAGACACGGGTTGTTACATTAAAAAACATGGTTATAACGAACTTAGTGCCTTTTGTGTTGAGACACAAGAGGTAGTGAGTGTGAGTAGGGTTGGGTAAAATGAAAATAGTACTACTTCTCGTGCTACTTATGAGTCTTCATGCAGATGTAATGCAGGAAATCGAGTGGTTTAACACACTCTTAAAAAGAGCAAAAAGTGGTGAAGTACTCGCTCAGTACTGGTTGGCTGAGAAATACCTAGAGGGTAAGGGAACTCAGGTTGACAGAGCTGCAGCAGTCTACTGGTACACTCGTTCTGCAAAGTCTGGGTATGCCAAATCTATGCTTCTTCTTGGACGACTCTACATACATAATGCTACAGAGCAGAAGATTATGGAGTTAGGTATTAAACAGCTTGAAGATTTAGCTCACTATAATCTTCTTTTTCCTTCAAAGTATGAAGCGAGTCGACACTACATTACAAGGTTTCAAAAAATTGCCTACAAAGAGCTCATTGCATTACACATGCGGGGTACAGAGTACCTTCCTCCTAATAAAAAAAAGGCAGATACATACCTTAAAGAGTTGAAACTACTTGAAAAAGAGAGCCTATTTAGAGAGCTTTTAGAGAGTGCTGGTATTTTTTGTGCAGATAAGAAGAGAGATGAAGCACAACAAGCACTCTTTATAAAACTCATTGAAGATGGGGCGGATGTTAATGCTACATATAAAAAGAGTGATGAAGAGGAGTCCTCTCTTCTCATGTATAGTATAGAAAAAAACAATAGACTCCTTTTTGAACTTCTTTTAGAGAAAGGGGCAGATGTTAATTTTACAAATAAAAAAGGAAAAAATGCTTTTTTAAGTGCCGTATGGCAAGATAATTTAGCATTTGCAAAAGAAGTTTATGCGCATGGTGCTAAACTTGATTTTTCAACAACACAGAACAATCCTCTTCTTATAGCTTCACTCAATGAGAACAGAGCATTACTCTCCTACCTTGTAAAAATAGGTTATGACCCGCATAAAAATGTTTTAGAAAAGAGAAACCTTTTAGAGTTTTTACTCGGTGACTCTTATGCGCTTGCACACATTGTCAACTACAACAAGAGTAGGGTGAGTAGTGCGTTTATAGAGTGGGTCATAAAGGAGTTTGCATTTGATGTCAATGGACTCTACCATGGACAAAGAGTTTTTCATTTAGTGAGTATGCAGAGTGGTATGCGAGAAAAAGTCGCACTTCTTTTAAAACTTGGAGCTAAGAAAGCATTAAAAAATAGTGAAGGGGAGAGTGCTCAAGAGTTTTATGAAAAGCTTATGGAAAAAAATATGGAGCTTATAAAGAAGTATGAAAACTCTCAAGAGAACCGTGTAAGAATATTTCAAACAAAAAATAAAAATATACAGAGTATCTTAGATAATGCTTTTGGTAAAAGTTACTATAACAGAGATAAGCTCTATAAAAAGTATAATGAAAATATACGCGAAGCATTACAACTCTTAGAGGAGAAATAGGGGACTATTTTGCTATACTACAAAAATAGAATACGTAAGGAAAAGAATGATATATAGTTCAAGTGAAGGTGATTTAGACCTCAGTAAAATTACAAGACTCTACCCAGCAGTTGTGGTAGATATGCAAGGTGAAGTTGCGGAGATGAGTCTAGAGTGGGAAGAGACCTATGGTGATAAAGTAAAAATTGTACATTATGTACTTGTTTTTGATTTTACTCCTTTAAATGAAGATGTCAAAGAGCGTACTACACTTGTTTTTGAAACAAGAGAGGCACTCCTAGAAGAGATCCAAGAGGTAGCAAAATACTTAAATTAATCTCCCCCGATACGAAAAAAGTATTTTCACTCGCTTTTCCTGCTGCACTTA
>Ga0256843_1000629_pt1 | contig 29668 bp, 25 predicted proteins | sample AlvinellametaG_FD_191572 | JGI IMG/M metagenome (GOLD analysis project Ga0256843, IMG submission 191572) | Pompeii worm associated microbial communities from hydrothermal vent at the East Pacific Rise, Pacific Ocean - Alvinella | ecosystem: Host-associated > Annelida > Integument > Unclassified ...
GAAATCTGAACATCTTTAGCATCATCCATAGTAAATGATCTTAAAAATTCTATAATATTCCATTCATTATTTAATAGAATTAAAACATTTTCATTTAGTGTATTTAAATTCATTGCTTTCCTTTTTAATTTTTTAAGCTTTTTTGGTATCGATTATATTTCTTTAAAGTACCGAATTCATCATTTAAAGATTTGGCTTTATTCAATAGATCGAGATATTCTTCGGTAATATATGTAAATTTTGGTAATTTTTTAGCTCTTGATTTAATAATAAAATACCATTTTTTAATTAGATTCATATCTCTTTTTGATACTTTTTTTCTTTTAGGTACTTCTGTTGGATGAGTAAAATAAATTTCTTTATCTTGATTATCTAATTTCTCGGAGTAACTACCTTTTTCTAAATAATCGGCCATATTTCTTAAAAACTCAGGTAAGGTACATGGATGTTTTGATTCATCCGATCCAAAATATCTTTTAAAATTATTTTCAATTTTACCAGCAAGAGCATTTGAACTACGATGAAGGGCTTCACGCACAGCTCCTAAATCTTTATCTGGATCTTGAGATTTTAATTTATGTTTATGATCAAGAACCATATCATCCAATGGATATTCTTTATTTAAAATAGGGCATTTTTTATTATTTTTTAACCAAATTTTTTCTTTTAAAGTTTTAATCTCAGGCTGAGACATAAAATATAATAAATAATTTTCTTTTTGTATGATTTTTTCTTCTTTTAATTCCATTTAATATTTGCCTTAGGTTATTTTTTTTAGATTTTATATAATTTTTTAGTAACCATTTCTTCCATTGTAGCATTTCCTATGCTTTTAAATGTTACTCCAGATATCTTATTTAATAATTCTATATTTTTTAAATCATTTTCTGTTTCTACCTCTGATGAATAAAATGAATCTATTAATTTACCTTTTTTGTAAATAGAAACTTTTTCTATGTATAATTCTTTATCATTTATCACTGGATATTTAGATAAAGCTGTAATTTTAAATTTAGAAGTACTATCAAATTTTTCTATTTCTTTTTTAGAAGGTTTAGTTAATTGTATTTTTCTCTTTTCAGTTAATCCATTATCTCCAACTATCTTAAGCCATTTATCCCAATTATATAAATCTGATTCAAAATGACGTATACGATAACCTTGAAAATACCAATCAGTTCTTTGATGTTTTTTCTTAGGTGGTAATTGATTAAAAATATTGTCTGGTATTTTTACAATATATCTCAATTCTTTTTTTAATTGCTTATTAATTTTTTTTTGATTCATTTAAATATAATAAGGTTTCTTCTATTATTTTTTTATTTATATTAATTTTCATAATATCTTCTTTATTTTATATATATTTTTTATTTGGGCTTTTTCTGTTTCTTAAATACCATCCAAGGCCACCAACTCCTGCAGTAATTCCCATAGACATTGGGACATCGACTTTTGCCGGTTGTTCGAAATATTCAAAGGCTGCATCGGTTAAAGGAGCTGTTGCTCCTACAACAGCTGCTGGAATAGCAGTATTCATTAATAATGAATCCCTGGTTTTATGCATAATACCACCCAATAAACCACCTTTAACACCAGCGGCAGCAGAAGCTATACCTATCGCAGTTGGAGGAACCCCGGATCCAGCAAGGGCTGCTCCACCATTAATTAAAGCGGTTCCGGCCGCACTACCTATACCCGAACGAAGAGCGGCTCCAGCAGCGGTTCCTCCAGGTATATAAAGAGCTCCTCCTGATTTAGCAGCCTTTAAAGCAACTCCACCGAGTTTTGCAGCTCCTCCAAGTTTACCAAGCATACCTAATTTAGAAGCTGCTTTTAATCCTACTAGACCAGTCGCTCCCGCAGCGATAGTCGTTTTTGCACCAGAAGAAGCATTAGTTGATTCATTTAAATAATAATTAATTAATTTTTTATCAATTGTAAATTTCATAATATTGCCTTTTTATTTTTAAATTATTTTACTTTGTTTATTTAACGACAAGAGTCCATAGTTTGGCCTAGGCCAAACTATGTTAAAGTATAAATATAATAATTATCTTTGATACCAGAAACAATCGCTGTCTTGTGTAGGATTAATAACATTTGCCACACATACATGTTCTGTACCAGTATCAATACAATATACTGCTTTTCTAAAATATGCTAGAGAAGCAGTAGGCAACGTATCAACTATTTCAGTATCGGTTAAATAATCTACGGTAACTACTGATTTAGGAGCATTAGGTACATATAGGTCATTCATTGTATTAGAACCATCTGTTAATAAAGCTCCTGATGTGATATTTCTATAACCAACTAATTCTGGTTTATAATTAAAAGCATCAAAATAAATTTTCTGAATATCATTATCTACTGATTCAATGGTCAAACTTCTAGTAGGAGTAATACTAAAATAATTAGCTTCTGCTTTATAACCCGTAGTAGTAGGTAAAGTAAATACTATATCAGTCCAAGTAGGTTGATTATCAATCGTATCATTAATACCTAACTGACCACTATCATTATCACCAATACCTTTAGCAGCTATATCATTAAATGCAAATGACAACCCAGTAGTAGTAACAACTCTATTAATATTAGTAATAGAAGATATTGTTGTAAATGAGGACACATTGCCACTTGTACCTAATTGATGCCTATAATCTTCCCCACAAACTCTTAACTCTCCAGTAGAAGAAACAGATAATATACAAGCATACCCAACAGCAAAACCAGTAGAAATCTCATTCAAATCAGTAAATGTACTAACACTACCACTAAAACCTAATTCACTGACATAATTTTCTCCAGACCCCCATAATTTTCCAGAAGAATCTCTACAAAACATAGTAGCTGAATGAGTAGTTAAAGTACCATTACATTCAACCATATCAGAAAAATTAGGTATCGCAACCCAATCAGTTCTATCCGCAGTATCTCCTAAACCTAACTCACCATAATTATTACCACCAACACCTTTACCAGTACCATCACTCAAAATAACTAAGGTAGAATAAGTAGTAGTAGCAGCATCAATAACATTAGAAATAGAAGTAACTTCAGTAAAACTGGTTAAATTGGTATTATTTCCATGACCTAATTGATATAATGTATTCTCCCCAGTAGTAAATATTTTCCCTGAATTATCAACAGCAACACTATGGTATTGATTAACTGATATTTTCTTAATATCACTAATACCTGATACGTCAACCCAAGTACTTTGATTAGTGGTGCTTCCAACACCTAATTGCCCATTAGCATTATATCCAATACCTTTAATATTTAAAGTAGATGTTTGTAAAAACACATTTTGATACCCCTGAAATAATTTAATAACAGTATCAGAAATAGAAGTATCTTGAATAAACACATTAGAACTTACTTTAGAACCAGAGGCATACAAAACACCATCAGATAACAATAAATAAGAAGTAGTATTAAGAGAATCATAAGCAATATCAACAATAGTAGTTTCATTAGTAGTACTAGGTTCAAAAGCTACTTCCTGCCCATTAATAGTAATACCAGTAAAACTATCAGTATCTTTAATAACTACCATTTTAAGATGACTAACTTCATCTTTAAGAGGATCAGTATTAATAGTAACTGGCAATGCAGTCAATATCTCAGACAATATACTAAAATATATCCCTTGTTGTACTTCCAATATTTTAGTAGCGCTAACCCAACTAGAATTAATTCCAAAATAAATAATATCGTAATTAATATCATACCAAATATCACCATCATTAAAAGTAGTAGGTGGTAAATTCTGTTTAAAAACAGTTAAAGAACCTCCACTACCAGATACCAAATCATCTAAAACCTCCAAAGCCTTCTGCACTGTATCTTCAGTAGTACTTAAATTATTTCCAAAATTGGTAGTATCCAAAGTGACATCCGTCGCGGGAACTATATCCGGCTGATATTTCTTCCATACTTCAATAGTAGCGTCGTAAATATATTCAACACCATTACTCGTTATTATTTGTCCATCTACAGGATTATTTAAAAAACTCATTAGTTTCTCCTATTATATTTTTCTTTTGTTTATCTAGGGACAAGAAATCATGGATTTGGGCTAGCCCAAATCCATAATAAAATTATAAAAAAATTATAATTGTACCCAGAATACGTCATCATCAACCGATGGAGAAGTACTATTAGATACTCCAATAAATAATGCAGAATCAGCAATACTATATACTGCTTTTTGGAAATAAGTTAAATCTGCAGTAGGTAAAGCATCCATTACTGTAAAATCGGTAGCTGCAGCACCAGCTACAACAGCATCTAATTCTGTTTTAATTTTATTAGAAGACCAAGTTTTATCGGTTACTATTGAAGCATCGTCAAGAACATAGTTACCAATATTAGTAGTTAATTCTGTATTTATTTTATCAGAAGACCAAACATCAGTTGTACTAACGTTAACGTCATCTATTGTTGGTAAAGCAGCTAATTCAGTACTAACTTTACTAGAAGACCAAACATCAGTTGTACTAACGTTAACGTCATCTATTGTTGGTAAAGCAGCTAATTCAGTACTAACTTTACTAGAAGACCAAACATCAGTTGTACTTGCAACTGTATCATCTATACTAGGAAGACCTTTTTCACTAATAATAGTATCAAGATCATAAGCTTCAAAAGCAGTCTTAGTACTATTATATTTAAGAAATGAATTATCCGTAGCATTTGCTATAGTAGCTTGATCGAATCCATCTACGGAATCAATTCCTACAGCGATATCTGAAGGTTTCCAAACTTTTTTAACGCTATCGTACGTATAAGATACCCCAAGAGCATCGGTAATTGTTGTCGGTAGAGTGTTATCAGCACTCATTTGAGCAGGACTAGTAAACATAATAAACCTTTATTTTAATGTTATTCCGTTTAATATATTTTTGTTTAAATTTCTACCCAAAAAACCTCATCGTCAGATGTAGGATTTGTTGTATTTGCAACACAACAATAAAATTTAGATTCATCAATGGCATATACGAATTTTTTTAATTCACTTAAGGTAGCCACTGGTAAAGTATCTACTAAATCAAGACCCCCAGATCCCCCAGCGCTAATTAAAGAATCAATTTTTGCACTAGAATAAGTTTTATTATCTACTGATGAATCATCATCAATAATAATATCAGTAGTAGCTAAATTTCTCCAAGCACCATCAAGATATCCAAATAAATCTCCTTCGGATATTAATGTCGTATTTACATCAGCTAAAGAATTCAAATCTACCATAGTACCAACGAATTCTGTAACGTTATAATTTACCCAGTTTGTGCCATCATAATATAAAATATCATAAGCGTCTAATGGCATTCCGGTTGAGAAATCAACGTCACTTAAATCCTGAAAAGAAGAGACAGAAGATGAACTTCCGGAAACAGCATTGGTTATTTCATCAGATATTTTAGAACTAGACCAAGTTTCAGTAGGACCAATATCATTATCATTTATAATATTATCTACGTTAATTAATATTTCATCAGATATTTTAGAACTAGACCAAGTTTCAGTAGGACCAACATCATTATCATTTATAGAAGCAACGACGGTACTATTAATAGCCATCTGATCAAATGTATTTGCTGTCCATTGAGAACCATCAAAAGTTAATACTGAATCAGGTGTTGGTGGATTCATTTCTCCACCGTTTGATACATCAGCTAGATCAGTAATATTTAACCCACTATTTGTAATTAAAGGGATTATAGTATTTGCTGTCCATTGAGAACCATCAAAAGTTAATACTGAATCAGGTGTTGGTGGATTCATTTCTCCACCGTTTGATACATCAGCTAGATCAGTAATATTGGTGACGTTAGATGATGAATTAATAACAGCTTCATTTATTTTAGATACCACGTATTCTTTTGTAGTAAGATTTTTATCGTCTGTATCTATAGTTGTAATAATACTCTGTGGTGCTCGCACTAAACCAGTAGTGTAATCTATCTCTAGACCATTCATTCTTCCATCTGTGGGATTACCAATACCAAAAACAATAGCGTTCGTTTTATCTATATTAAATCTACCAATAGCAATATTATCATTTTCGCCTAAAATTAGATCATTACCGATGGCGCAACCAGTTATTGTATTTTCTGCTATATTATTAGAACCGATTAAAGATACTGATTCAGTATATTGAGCGATATTATTAGTACCAAGAATAACATTATTATTACCTTGAGTAATTGAGTTAGCTTCCCCTAAAATATAAGCTTTGGTTGAATCTACGGAGTTATCTAATCCACTAATAAAGTTTAAACTACCAGTCAATTCATTATTTTTCCCACCTGCAATAAAACCAGCATACGCATTTTCTATATAGTTAGTTATACCAAAAGCAACAGATGCTCTACTCGCACCTAAAATTTCATTATTACAACCGGAAACGAAACTAACAGCACTCATACCCTCGGTGATTTTATTTCTATGACCAAAAGCAAATGCTGCTGGTGAATCAACGAAGTTCCCATATCCAGCAACTAAAGATCCAGTACCAGTTACTCCCGTTTCTCCTGGAGTTAATAATGGTTCAAAACCATCATTTGTCTCTATTTCAATAGTAGTTTTACTTACTTGTAGATTCACCGAACCATCACCCATATTGGAATTAACCAAAGAATTCACTTCTGGATCATTATCTTTTAAAACATAAGCTTTTTTATAATTACCATATTCATCTGGCTCACTTAATTTTTTTTCTATTAATGGGGAATTTCCAGCGTTAGCTATCATATCCATTAATAAAGTAATATTTGGCAATTCCTTATTTACAAGAACCCCATTTTTTCTTTGGAATACTAGATTTATCATTCTAGCTTCCGAATCCGTTATATCTCCTATAAAATTATCTATATTAAAATCGTTATTTAATAAGGATAAAACATTTTCATTTAATAAAGTTATATTCATACTTTGATCCTCTAATATTTTTGTCTATAATTTAGTTAAAAAATTATCTTAATTTGCTTAAAGTTATATTGCTTATATATAATAATTCATCCGAAAATTGATTTTGAATATCTGCAGATACTAAGTTAATTAATCTCGAATTTATATTGGATAAGTATGTATTTATAATAGTCAATAATAAAGATTCCTGATCTAATAAAACACTATCAAATTTATTTTCTTTTATTGAATCTTGTATATTTATATTTAATAATTCCAATTCTTTTTGTATAAAAGAAATATCTTCCTGATTTAATGAAGTCAAAGGCAGAATATTAAAAACAGAATTTAAATGATAATTTACCATATATCTTAATACATATACTAAAATTAAATTTAAATTATCTATGATTTTATCTTGTTCCGTTTTTGTATATATAAAACTATCGATGGAATTTTTTAAATTGTTATTTAGTGTATCTATTTCTAAATATTTATTTTTAATGGTATCTTTTAATAAATACGAGAAATTTATTCTTTGTAAATAATCAACTGGAGATATATTATTTAAATTATTATATACGGTTAAAATATCATCCATAATTAAGTAAATACTATCTTCATTTTTTAATAATACGTAAATTATATAGGTATTTGATATAATATTATTAGTAATAATATCTAGTTGAGTCAATATCGAATCTAAGGTATAATTATCTATTAAAATATTAATAATTATTTGAATATCTGTTTTTAATAAATTAGATGTTTCCTCGGTTAAACCAAGAGTATCAACTTCATTATTAAGAATATTATTAATGTCGATAAAAATATTTTTTATATCATTCATATTATTTAAAAAATCGGTTAAATTTAGACTAAGCTTATCTATAATAGAAGTTATATCATTAAATCTATTTTTAATTAAAGTGCTCGTGGCTAAACTTAGTTCAGTTACTTGATATTTTTGAAATTGAAATAAAATAGAATTATATAAATTATCATATTCATCTATATTTAAATTTGGATCTTTTATATTATTATATAAATTATTATTTATTAAATCCGGTATTAATAAAGATAATATTGTATTTTTAAATTCATAATTATTTAAATTAATTAAATCCTCTTTTGAATTTAATATCACATTATCTTTTAAATTTAATACATAATTTAAAATATAATCATTTAAATTTAAATAATCTTCATAAATTAGATTACTGGTAGAATTATTTAAAAAATCTTCATTTATTAAAGAATAAATGTCATAAATTAATTTTTTGGAATCAGTAGTGTAATTATTTATAGAATAAATTTCTTTTATTGTTTTTATAATACTAGTTTTAAAAATATTAACATTCGCTGTAGTTTTATCTTGGATATCAATAGTAAAATCTTTTACAAATTCTGGAAATTCATTATAAATTTTATTATTATTTAAATAAATATCCAATGGGTTAAAAGTTACTCCTGGTATATCTAATTTAGATAGTATTAATGTATTTTTGGTAATTTGATTCCCCGTTAAAATTAAATTATTTAAAATATTTAATTGGGTATCAAATAATTCATTTGTATTACTTGGTATATTACAAGTAGCTATTTTATCATATTTAATATTTATTATTAAATTATGATTACCTGGCGCTAGGATATTATCTAATTTATTAATTACTATTAAATTATCATCAATATCATAAATACCAATTATCTGTATAGGAGATATAGCTTCTGTTTCTGTTATAGAACAACCTATTTTTATAATTCCATTTTCAATAGTTATATATGCTATTTCTTTATTCATCCAACTAGGAATATCCTCGGTACTTGTATTAACAGAAATATCTTGATCAGTTACTTTAAAATAGGAAATATTTAATTCAATTAAATTAAAAGTGGCCTTCAAAAATAAATCTCTTCCTTTATCTGTAATGATTAACATTGTAAACCTTTATTTATTTTTTAAAATTCTATAGTTTCTTCTATAGTACTTGTATTATTTTCAGATACCTGAATAATAACTTCATCATTAAATACTTTAGTCTCAAATAATTTATTATTAAGATTATTTATTTCCGGTAATAATATATAACGATCCAGAAATATTTCATATACACTGGAATTATTTAAATTATTTTGATTATTTATTAAATCTATATTTTTAATATAAATCAAAGTAGTCGTATAATAACTTTTATCTGATTTATTTATTTTAATATTAGTAATACCAATATCATTTTTTAATAAATTAAAAATATTTATAATATCTTTATTTTGAATATTTATGGATCTAAGTGTTTCTTTGATATTTTCCGGAATAAAAGTCGAGTTTAATTTATATAATTTATTGAAATAAACATATTCTTCATTATTTATTAAAGTAAAAAATACATTTAATCCTATTTTTTTCTTGGTTGAGTAATATCTATTTATTATATTTAATTCATCCACCGTTAAGTATTTTTCAGGTAAAAAATTATCTAGGAATTCTGGCATTTCATCTTCTTGTATATTAAAATTACCGATTATAAAAATATTTCTTTTATTAAAAAAATGATCTATTTTATAATTTTTATAAGATGGGTAACTATCTATTGTAATATAATCGGTTTGCGTCGGCTCATTGTAATATAAAGTCATATCAAAATTTATTGGGATATCTATTTCTGATTTAGTCCAGATATAATTTTTCTTTTGCTTTATATCAGTTATCTGAAAAAAAGATATCTCTAAATTAGTAAAATTTGATAATTCGGATAAATCTATTAATAATTTATCCGAGGTTATTGTTTCGATACTTCTAATTGCAAAATCATTATTACCATTATCTTGTAATCCAATAGAAATTATTAAATTTGTGCTAATGGTCACCGGATTGTTAAAAAATAGATTTATTAAAAATTGATTATCTTTATTAATCAAATTAATATCAATTATGAATGGTTCTGATATAGAATTTGCTGGTTTATTTAAAATATTATTTTTTTCTGGAAGATATTGTTTTACTTTTTTAATATTATTAATATTAATAATATTATCTTGATTAATCTTATCCTGATAATCAAGATAAGAATTATAATTTATTTTTTGAATTAATTCCATTTAAATCCTTTATCTGTATTGTATATTATTTACTTCCGTAAGACCTAAAGTATCCCATAAAGTGGAATAATTATTTACAACTTCTATAATATTTCCAGCTCCTGAAGTACAATCAAAGTTTAATATAGCCTTATCCTTTTCTATTTGATAAACAGGATCATCCGAAATATTAGAAGAATCTGTTAATTCTATAGAAGAATTATTTAAATCAGAATTTATTAAGGTATTTAAATTATTTACTATTACTGGATTCGAAGTTATAATATCATCTAATTCCTGGGTAGTTATAGTATCTTCTTCTATTAAATTTATAGTGGAAACATTCTCTTTAATACATAAAATTTCATCTTCTATTTGAAAATTTTGATAATGATCATCATAATATAAAATTACTTGAATATAATCATTTTTAAGAAAAATATCAGAAACATCCACGTAAAAATAAAAAAGACCATTTTCTTCTTTTAAATCTATAGAAGAAAGATCAGAAATTATAATATCCGTATTATTTAATTTAGATATATCCGATGTTATTACAAATTTTTTAAAAGTATTAGAACTGGCTAATTTATAATTAATTCTTAATTTATTTTTATTATTGAAATCCAATGAGTTATACGATAAAGAAACCCCATCTTGCAAAATTATATTTTTATAATTAATATCCGAAGTATTAATTAACTGTTTCAAGCTCGAACTTTTTTCTAATTTACTTGGTTCTCCTCCACTTTTAAAAGTAGAAACAGATACTATTATATCATCGGATGATAAAAAAGAATTCCAATCTATATTTTTTATAAAAAAAGTTTCGGAATCCTGAAAATAAAAAGCAAATGCAGTATCCTGATATGTTTTATTTATGGATTCATTATATTTTGATAATAAATCAATTCGAGTACTTAAGTTATATTTATCAACTATATATAAATCAGTAATAATTGAATTTGGAGTTTTGGATACTTTTATGGAAATATCATCTTTATTTAAATTAGTAATATAAGATATCGGTGATCCATTATTAAGAAATTCAATATCTAAATGATGTTCAAAACTATCTGAGATATTAGCATCTCCAGTTATTAGATTTGTAATATCGTTGGTATCAGTTATATTATCAAGAACTTTAGATAAACATGAATCATAAGGATATAAATTAATTCTATTTTTTAATGAATCCATCAAAGAATGATAAAAATCATCAATATTATCTAATCTCTCTTTAGTATATATTAATCCGGTTATACATCTTATTTTCGCTAGGACTAATCTAATTAACGATTTCATCCATTCTGGTACTAAATAATCAATTAGGATTAACATTAATCTTTTTAAAAGTTCTCTTATTAATCCAGTAATATATTTTACAATCATTTGAATAACTTCACAAACTATATTACAATCGCATGGTATATTTGGGGTATCTGCTAAATGAAATTCATATACTGTGTTATTTTCTAATGTTTTAAATAATAATATTTTGCTTCTTTCTAATCGTAAAATAGTATCCCGAATTCGAACAACTTCAGAATCGTTTTTTTCTTGCGTTATAAAATTCGAAATATAATTTATAGAATCGAACCCAAAGGAAAAATCGGCAGGGACTATCGAGGCATTATTAATTTCAATTGCAAAATAAATATAACCACCAGAAAAAGTATATTCTTTTTTAAAATTATTAAGAATATAAGCCCCATCTATTTCAGGAAGTAATGTTAAATAACTTATATTTTCAATAGAATTTTCTATCCTAGAAGTCTTTTCTAAAAAAGGAAGAGAGTCTATTATCCAGGAATATATTAAATTATCTTTTATTAAATAATAATCATTAAGAATATCATTTAAAGATTCATTCTCAATATTATTTATTTTATTATTTAAATAAATCGAGTATCTATCTGATAATAATTTATAATTATTAAAATCCGTATTTAATCTATTTATTAAATTATTTAAGTAATTATTATAAGAACGCATTGCAAATTTACCAAATAATATTTTTCGCTGTTGAATATAATTTATTGCATTATATAAAATATTTTTAGCTTCTAAGAGAACTTCATTTACTATAGAATCAGAAGAATTTCCAGGAAATAATACTAAAAATTTAAAAATATCATCCAATGAACTATTTATTTTTTTATCAAGAATATCCTTAATATAATCTTCGTCTGTATAACTACCAAAATGATTGGATAAAATGTATTCCATTTGAGAAACTATATAATTTATTACAATATTTTTATATTGTTCATTTTTTGATTTTATATTATTTAATGAAGTAATTGCATTTTCGTAAAATGCTTTATAATTATCAAAAGAAGTTTTATTTAAATTTTCTAACTTAGAATATAAATTTCTTTCGTATAATTGATATTTATCTATAGTATCTATGATATTTTTATTATGATTATTAATAGTATTTAACGAATCATTTATTTCTATTGTTAATTGACCATTATTAGATATAAAAAAATCTAAATCATTATCCATTATATATCGTAAATCATCTTCATATAAAAAATAACTTTTTATATTATCAAGCCAATCAAAATCTGTATTAATAGGCCCCTGATTTATATAATTATTTAATTTATCAAAATCCAATTTATTATAATTTTTGTATGGAGTTTCTTTTTGAGCAAAAGTAAAAAATTTATTTATAAAATCTAAATCAGTTATTATATTATCAGAAAAGAAAATTCTTTTATTCTTGACACCAGGAATCTCCTTTAATTCATTAGTATATATATCCTTATAAAAAATGGAATAAGCTGTTTCATTCTTGAGATTTAAAAATGGGTTTTTATTCGAATTAGCATCAAAGGTATCTATTGGAAAATAATTAATACTAGTTTTTGGTATTCTTGGTAATAATAAAAGAGCATTTAAATCAAGAACTTCTCTAAAACATTCACATATTGAATTAGAAGCTTTCTTTTTTTGATAAAGTTTTAATTTATTTTCTATCGATTTAGTATAACTAGTTCCATCTGTATTTATAATAACTAATTCTAAATTTTTTATTTCATTAGTATTAAAATCCAATTGAGTTAAAAGAGATTGTCTATCTATCCAAGTTAATTCTTCTTTATCATTTAATTTAGAATTAATATCGTTTATTTCTTTTTTTAATTCGGCTATTTTATCCAAAGTGTCTTGATTATTAGTAGGTACTTCTCTAATAATATCCTTAGTATCTATTGTTGTTTTTATAAAACTATCTGATCCCATAACGCAATTTTGAATAGATCTATCTAAAGCAACTACGTTATCCGTCATGTATTCTTTTATATAAGAACCAGACATAATAGTATCCGAGAAATATTCATATTTTTCTAAATAACCTCGTACTATTTTTAACCAATCCCAACTTACAGGCATCCACGGATTACCAGGAATAGGTTTTACTAAACAGAATATTGGCTCAATTACAACGTAAACGTCATTAATAGATTTTACTATTTTTAAAATGGTACTAATAAAATTGTCCGAATTATTAAAAGAACAATCCCCAATATTTAAATTAGGATTATCTCCGCAAGAATTAACGCTTGGGTTATCAGCTAACCATCTAAAAAAAGGGACCATAGTTTTATTATATTTTGTGCTCATTTCACAGCAATCTAAATCAAGCAGCATTGAAATTAATGTATTATTTAATGAAGAAATAGCTAAACTAAAATTATCAATTTCTCTAAATAATCTTTTATCTGGATTTGGTGGTCCAAAATCATATCCCGGATATTTTATGGAAAAATCAAAAGCGGCACTGAAATCTATATTACATTTACTTGGTTTTAAAACTGGGTTATCCAATGGTTCTAATTTTGAATCTAAGGCCAAGTTAGTGTCGATTAAAGAATCAAATAAATCAGTAGTATCATTTAAAGTAGAACTATCCTCGATATTTATGTAAGCTAATTCCGTATATCCAGTCATATCTAATGGATAACCTACAGTTTTTAAATCCATTACATTATTTATCATTTTTTTCCTTTGAATTAGATTATAAATCTTTTATGGAACTATAATCAGTATATTTTATTTCTTCTATTAAATTTGTCTGATATCTTTTATTTAATTTATTAATAAAATTATTATCGGTAATACTTGATTGAATTATAGTCCCCATAGAATTATTATTAATGGAAATAGCGTCTGCGGCTGCGTCACCAACCGTGTTATCATTTATAGTAGCTGAAGCCAAACTAGTACCAATATTATCAATACTAAATAAGGTGGTTAATCCAGCGAAACCAGCCATAGTACCTAACATAGTTGAATTAGCTGCGGTCGCCAATGAAGTTGCTATACTTGTACCAACACCAAGTCCTTTTATTCTCATACCATCTTCCACTGCTGTAACTACGGCATCTGCTTTGGTATTACTAGTAGTGCTTTCCATTACGGTAGTTCTATTATCCATAGTACTAAAAAAATTGGACATACCTAATACTTTTTCGTCTCTAAGTGTACTTAAAAAAGATAATTTTAATTTAGATTCTATATTTAAATTCATACCTGCTTTGATATGAGTATCTAACCAACCATTTAAATGAACAACCGCACTGTTTAAAGATAATCGTTGATGTCCTGTTATTTTGGTAACATTTGACCTAATATTAAGATCACCGTCAGATTGAAAATAAGAATTATTAGTACTATAATTATTAATATTACCATAACTAGTATTATTAATAAATTTTTCTCCTATAGAAGTAATACCTTTATCCGTTATAGTAAATGATGTTTGATTATCTGGACCCATATTAACACTAAAACCTGTATCATTAAAAATTAAACTTTTATCCCCTATTTTAAAAATTAAACCATTTTCATTAATCTCAAATAAGGTAGTAATTGCTGGTTCAGTGCCTTTAGTTTCACTTAATTGTAATATAATACCTTTATCATCCATTAAAAAATCAGTTTTGCCATTATTTAGACTAATATGAAATCTATTTCTTTCGTCATCAATATAGACTCGAGATCTACCCGTTTCGGCGATTAAATAATTTTTATTATTTAATCCAATAGGATGCGATGAATTACTTGGACCAATTCCCGATATATATCCAGAATTGATATCTGACGATAAAAAATTAATATAAACTTCAGTTCCTTCCTTTAATGGAAAGTAGGAACCATAATATTGTAATCCAGAATCAGTTTTTGATTTTATTAATTTATTAGTAAAAAAATTAGATACTGATAATATTTTTTGATTGTTTTGGAGAGCCATAATTTCTGGAATATATACATATACTTTTGAAGGATCTACTTCATCTATATATGGTAGGATTGTTCCTAAATATTTTTTTGATGGATCAATCATGTAAATTCCTTTTTTTTATAATTTTATAACCTTTGGTTAAAATTTATTATATCATATACGAAATAAGTGTAAATAGCTATTTGCTAGTAAATAGATAATAGCTATAGCTGAGATACATGACTTTAATTTTTAAACTGAGTTGGCTTTAGTAAATCTATGGAAAAATATTTAATTTAGCTAAATTGGAGATATCTCCAGTTTAGCTATCTCTAAAATAGATATATAGTTAACTATAGTTAATCCGTATCTCAGCTATAGCTATCTTGATTTTTAAACTGAGTTGGCTTTAGTAAATCTATGGAAAATATTTAATTTAGCTAAATTAGAGATATCTCTAAAATAGCTATCTCTAAAATAGATATATAGTTAACTATAGTTAATCCGTATCTCAGCTATAGCTATCTTGATTTTTAACTGAGTTGGCTTTAGTAAATCTATGGAAAAATATTTAATTTAGCTAAATTGGAGATATCTCCAGTTTAGCTATCTCTAAAATAGATATATAGTTAACTATAGTCTTTTTGTATCTCAGCTATAGCTATTTAAATTTTTAACCGAGTTGGCTTTAGTAAATCTATGGAAAAATATTTAATTTAGCTAAATTGGAGATAATAGCTATAGCTGAGATACATGACTTTAAATTTTTAACTGAGTTGGCTTTAGTAAATCTATGGAAAAATATTTAATTTAGCTAAATTGGAGATATCTCCAATTTAGCTATCTCTAAAATAGATATATAGTTAACTATAGTCTTTTTGTATCTCAGCTATAGCTATCTTAATTTTTAACCGAGTTGGCTTTAGTAAATCTATGGAAAATAAAGCAAATAGCTATTAATAGTTATCTCCAGTTTAGCTATCTCTAAAATAGATATATAGTTAACTATAGTCTTTTTGTATCTCAGCTATAGCTATTTAAATTTTAAACCGAGTTGGTTTTTTAAAAGACAAGAAGGCTTAGGATATAGCCAAAAGCTATATCCTAATTATTAAGCAAATTGCTCTTCGAATAATTGTTGAATTTCAGTAGTAGTTAAAATTTTATCAAAAATTCGAACTTTATCCATTAAACCTTTATAACTTTCATTTAACGAAGTATCACTTAAAGCATGATCAAAATCACTCCCTAAACCACGTAAATTTTTAGTCGATAGATCAACATTCATACCAGTAACAGTATCTGCAAACGCATTATCAATATATAATGTAATTTCTGATGAAGAGGTATGCATTAATACAATATGATGCCAATCATCGAAAGACATTATACTATTTGGATATGTATATTCAGTTGTCGTATAAGTTTTACATACAACATCGCTTGAATTTTTATTAATCGCCAATAAGATGTGATCAGTAGCATTATCATCTTGCCACGAAAGTAAAGTACTCCATCCAGAATTTAAAGTACTATCAAATTTAACCCAAAAACTTACCGAAGTATATTGAATTCCATTAGATCCTAAATCAATAATAGTATTACCATCAAAGGAAAATGCGTCGCCGAATAATCCGGGTACATAAGTTTCAGTACCAATAACGGTAGCATTGTAATTCCCACCACCATCAAGAACGTTGCCATCCAAATCGAATAAGGCAACGCTTGATCCGTCTCCAAAGATATCGACCTCTGTGGGTGTACTAGAAGTATCTCCAGTCGTATCTCCAGTCGTATCTCCAGTCGTATCTCCAGTCGTATCTCCAGTCGTATCTCCAGTCGTTAAATTTAACGAATTTATTTTATCCAGAAAAGCCTGACTATTACAAACATAATCGGTAACTTCATCTAAGGTCTTTCCAGCAAATAAAGTAGCATTAGTTACAGAATTCTCTATAATATTAGTACTTAAATTAAAATATTGAACTGCTTGATTACTATAAACGAAATAGCTTAGCTTAGTATCAGCATCAAAAACATTAGCGTAATAAAAGAAATCAGGTACAGAAATTGTAGTCTGTAATTGCTCCATCCAAGCTTGAGTATCAGTTAGTACTGTAGCAATATCTCTAGTACTACCTGGTTGTCTTAAGACAGATTTTTCTATTAGTGTATATGGTAAACTCATATAAGTCCTTTGTATTGAGATTATTCTTTTGTTTAATTAACACTTATTTTTAGAGACAAGAAGGCTTAGGATATAGCTTTTAGCTATATCCTAAGAAATTAAATCTGAAAATACTTTATAACTTGATTTACTAGAAGCAGAATCAATTTTTAATAATGTATTTAGTTTCGCAGTAGCATTAGTCAAAATCTCTGGAGTAGTTTCATCTAATGGGAAACCATCAAATGAATATTGAACATTAGGTCGAACAACTGAATTATCTGAAATATTACTATCATAAGCAGACATTAGATCAGTACGAGGAAATACTCCATCAAAGTAAAATACTTTTTGGATATCATCTTCTTCGAATTCCTTAGCGGAATTGCCCATAACTGGTTTGGTTTCGATAACCCAAAGTCTTCCTTTATATGATTTTACATCAAAATTATTCAAAGAAGCGCTTTCCGCAGCTTTAACCGCTCCGCCCGTATATGGATTAATTATACTAGTCCATTGTCTATGTATTCTAAAAATTGGAGCTTTCCAATAATCACGATATTGAATACTAAAGTTTCTATCAATTTGCTGACCAGTCACAAAAGTACTATCAAGTCCACCCATCCCCATTATCTCTTCCGTTTTTAATTGTCTATCTCCTGGAGGAGTAAAACCTTCCGCGGCTGATAATAAGGTTTTCTGAGCTGAATCTTGATTGGTAGTACTAAAAATTTCCGGCAACTCGAAAATAGTATAAAAATAACCTTTAATATATGGATGTACATTAGATTCTAATTCAGAACCACCCAAATATCTATTATTATAGACATTTGAGCTTAAATTATTTAAAGATATGTTTGTGAAATTCATTTACTCACTCCTTAGATTACTGTAATTGGAACATTAATTTGCTCAATGGTTCCAACTGGGTTTACTATAATAGAAACGATAATTTTATCTTCTTCTTCTATAGGATAAGCCACTATTTTTATTGTTTTAAAAATTCCATCTTTTTGATTATCATTACTAACTTTATATCTATCCATATATCTAGTAACAATTTTTTCAATTTCTGTAGTATTATTATCAATCGCTTTTAGTTGAATAAAATCTTTAAGTAATCTAGGAATATCTTTTCTCATTCTATGAATAGGTTTAACTACGTTGATTTTTGATAATTTGCTTGATTTTTTATAAGCAGTTATTTGATCAATTTCATATATACCATCAACTTCGGAAATAATAGTATTAATCTGAACTTGTCTTAATTTTTCAATATCTCGTGAGGTACATTCATAAGCTAATTTTACTTTGGCGTCTGGGATAATACCTTTATTTTTATTAGCAGGTGGTTCAGTAATACTGTAATCACGATCCACTGTAAGATTAATCAACATAGCCATATAACTATGTGGAATTGCTATAGTCCCACCAGTATTTTCATCATAATGTTCTAGATTTTTCTGTCCACTATAAAGAATAGTACTATAACTATTAATAAAGAATTCTTCAGTTCGTCTACGATAATCTTCATCCGCATTTATAGCAGCAGGGAAACTTACGATCGGCATAGTAAAACCTAATTCATCTCCTAAGTTAGAAATTGCTGTCATAATATCGAAATCTTCGGTCCAATCAGGAATATAATCAAAGTCATATTTTGGATACATTACTTCTCTAATAGTACCATTATTATTATAGAAATCTAATAATAATTGTTTAGCGTTTTGCTTGGTGCTATCACCTGGACCATATAAATTCAATGCGTTATTGATAATTAAATTTTCCCCATCTGAACCCATATTTAAATTAAATTTATTATTAATTAATGTTTGATATAAATCATATCTTGGAAAATGGATAATAGATTTATCTAAAGTTTCATTTTCATTAATAAATAATTTATAGAAGGCGTTTGTACCATTAATATTAAAATAATCCTGAGTAGTTTCATCACCATAGTAAGTATCTGTTACAAGTTTTTTATTTTCTACGAAAATTTTATATTTCTTTTCTACTGTATTCCCATTTGTATCTACTGTAATTAATCTAAGATATTTTTCATCTGTACCTAAATCGGATTGAGTAGCAATAAGACTAAAACCTTCTGTATCATTTACGGTTAATTCATAAGTAATACCAGTAGTTTTATCTTTTAAATATACTCTATCTAAATTCGAGCCTGTCGTAATATCATGAATACTTAAGTTTTCATATAAATCTCTTACAAAAACTTCATCCATAACTGCATTTACATATGAATTTGAATAACCGAATTTATTATTAATAAATAATTCTTTACCTGTATTCATATCTAAAATAGGCATTCCTGTATTAGGATCGGTATCAATTAAACTGAAATATATAGGTTGAGAAACAGAAACTAGTCCATTGGTAGATTGTTCATAAATATCTGCTTTTAAAAAATTAAAACGATAATCTAAATCACCTTCATCATTTGCATATAAACTTTCAAGATTATAAGCAGGACTAAAATCAATATATAAACTATTATAACCATTACCGCGAGCTTTCGCTGGAAATGTTAAAACATTATCAGTTTGACTTAAAGTATTTATATCAATTATATCAGGAACACTTAAAATTTCTAAATTTTGATTAACTCCAACATTTGCAAAAGTCGCATCATCTGATAATAAACGTTTATAAAGAACTTTATTAGTACGAGTTAAAGCTCCTTTTATATATTTAAGAGCCAGACCATATTTTTTATAATTCGCTGTTCCAAGAACCTGCTCTACTTTTTCAGCGTCATTAAATTCATATATATCTTCTTCACCATATTTACTAAAACCAGCTATTAATACACAACGTCCAGAACTAGTAGTAGTATTATTATAAGTATTGTCAATTACGCTTGTAGTTATTCCTGGGATATTATAAATTGCCATATTTTTTCCTTTATCTTTTCACTAGACTAAGATAGACCACTCAATTTTAATACCATCGTTTAAATCGAGATATTTATCTAGAGTAGTAAATTTAGCAAAAAGTATTTTTGTATCAGTCGGTTCACCACCATCTGTGTATTTTACTGCGTAAAGAGCAGCTTCATTAAATCGAACGGGCTTATCCGCCGGTTCTTCTTTTTGAACGTACATTGTAAATGTAATACTAGTATATTTAGCTACATTTTCTGTACCATTGATTGTATTAATAGTATGTTCTTCCATTCCAATAGAAATAGAACCATCAGATTCTATTCTTTTTAAAAAACCCGCATCAATATATAGAAAATCATTAGTACTAGTACTAATACCAGAAGTACTCATCTTTACTCTATTTACTAATTCAGTATCTGTATCAAAAGGCCCAACTGTATTTGGTGGTGTTCCGGATGTTCCTCCGGTACCAATTCCAAAATAAGTTATCTTATAATTGGTTAAATCTTCCTGTTCATTTGGAATACCAACCAGTTTTTGAGCAAGAAATTCTCGTCCATTGAGAACAACTAGATTTTCTTCCTCTGCTATTAAATTTCCATCCAAATCATAAATTTTTGGTTTACCTATTACTCTTTTTAGATTAACGGCATCATTTGGAGCAATTATTTTTTCATCAATATGAATTAATGTTTTCACTATCAATTTCCTTTAAATAAATTATAAAATAAATAAGTATCCGAACTATCGGTATCCAAGTATTTATCTCTTTCCAGAAATGTTTTATCAAAAACATTTATTCCGGCGTTTCTTTTTTTATTCCATATATACCAATCGATTGAATTATCGAATATTTTAGTACTATAAATATCTTTATTTCTCGTAATATTGATATTACTTTGTGTATTTATACTATCTTTATTTTCCGTAAGAATTTCTAGCTTTTGTTTGTCAGAATTATTTAAATTCCCATTAATTACATTTTCTTCTGTAATAAATGTTTCTAAAACTACTTTCGATCTTGCTGGATCAACCCTAGATAATGATTTTTTGGTTATATCTATTTGGATATTTTCTTCCAAAGCTATTGTATTAAATTTATCTTTTAATTTAATTAGATCAGATAGAGTATTGGTAAAATCCAAATTAGCTGGGAAAAAATAATTTACAAATAATTTAAATAATGGTTCAAAAAATTCTTTTATAAAAATTGGACCTATAATATAAGTTTGAAATAAAGTATTATAATATTTATCACTGTATTCATCCTCCATATCTAAATTAGAAATAACAGTAACATATAGATCTATTAATAATGTAATAAAATCACCCCCATCCATATCCTGAAAAGAGGTATATAAATTATTATAATTTTCCTGTATGTATAATTCAAGTTCTTCAAAATTTTTGAAAACATGATCATTATTAATCTGGGAAGATAATAAATATTGCCATCTTCGTTTAAAGGCATTCAATTCTTTTCTATCATTATAATTAATATTTTTATATTGATTTAATAAGTCATTAATCGTATCTAATAATTCCATATTAAATATTAATGAACTTGAATAATTTAAAACATTAAAATTAAAATCGAATTCTTGATTAAGTGTACTAGATCCTTTACGAATATTGGCGACATTTAAATATAATAATATAATTTCCATATCCATTAAAGATAATTCTTCGTATTTAAATGTTTTTTGAATAAATAACTTTACTGTTTTATTTTGATATCTAGTATTTGCATAAGCTCTTACTCCATGAAAAAATACCTCAGTATTATTACTATTACTATAAATATCCTGAAAATGAATATAAATTAAATTCGTATCGATAGGAAACATTTTAAAATTATGAAAATTACTCAATTCCATTAGAAATTTTCCAGTATAATTTATTGCATTTTCTGGGAAATATATTTTCTTATTTTTATCGAATAATTTTAATGGTTTTAATATATACGCTAATTTATAATTACCAGAAGAAGATAATAATTTATTAACAGATACATTATAAAAATCTATATGATCATAAAATCTACTAAATAATTCTTGGAAAACGTCGAATATAGCCAACGAACCTTTATTTTGAAATAAGAATTCCAAATAATAAATTAAGTCTTTTTGTATTAAAAAATTTAATTTTTCATAATAAATTGGTGAGATACCATAATTATTAAACATAGTTTTTATCATTCTTGGGGATAAAGTATATTGCATATATTTAGTAAGTTCATCTGGAACATCTATATATAATTCTTTCATGAATTCATAAAATATTTTATACCAGATATCTTTATTATCTATTTTCTTTAATTGAGGTGTATTAAATAAAATATTTAATCCCTCTTTTAAATCTAGTTCTTGTATTACCATTGAACACCACCTTGAAAACTTATACTGGTTGGTAAATTAAAATCACCTATACGAGTAGTATCTATTATTTCGAAATTAAGATCTTGATTAATATACATTGTATCCGATTTTTTAAGATCGCATTTTTTAGTAATATTATTAAAATTAATAAATATCCCTTTAGTTCTTTGTCCCTCTATTTTATTATAATTGGTAAATATTTCGAGGAATTGATTTCTTTTAATTAAACAAGGAGAATTTTCTTCTAATATTTCTCCACTTTCTATATTATAAATAATATTTTGAATATCTAATATATATTTATAGATATCGTAATAAATATCAAAATATTTACTATCTTCTAAAATAATAAAAGTATTTCCAGAATATAAATCTTTATCGATAAAGGCTATTGGATTATTGGAAAGAGTATCATTATCTATAAATACAACATTTCCTTGATTATCGTAAGTTAATTCGTATGGGAATTTGTCTGGTTTTTCTATACTTTTCAAAAAATTATATAAATCTTCTTTTGTATAAATATTAAATAAATAACTATCCTTAGTAGAACTATCAATAGTTATTTGATTATTTATATAATCTTGGAGACTTATATTGAGACTAAATAATTTAAAATCAAAAAGGGAAGGTTGTATAGGTAATATATTTAATTGATTAATTCTATTTAAATTATTATTCAAAACTACTGGAAATATATTATAATTGTTTTCTAAAGAAGTTAAATCGCATGAAAATTTTAAATTATAATTAGAAAAATCCTTTGAATATATTTCTTGAATTTTGGAAAGAGTATTATTTTTTAATGAATCTTTTAATTTTTTATGATTATAAAATACAGAAGAATCCAAAAAACAATTAATTTCATTATTAAAAAATTTAACTTTATTGATATTAAATTCCTTAACCTGATCAATCGTTAATGGAGCGCTTCTAAACATTATGTTATAAATAGGTAAAATATGTTTTGTGGTTCTTTGATAACTTACTGAAGTAATTTGAAATAATTCATATTTATCCGTAGTTCCATCGATACCTCCATAATATGTAAATAAATCCCCTGGCAGTGGTTTAAAATTAAAAAATATTGAACTGAAATTTCCTTGAGTTTGAAAATCATTTTCATCATATACCAAAGGTTGCATTTCGAGCACCGGAAAAAATTCATATATATCATATGTGCTATTTTCATATTTATGTAGCATTGATGTTAACATTTCATCCCGACGTTCATCAGGTAACTCATCTATATTTGGATATTCCGTATTTATGTTCGTGGATTTATCCAAATTAATATGATAATATTTTATAGATAATTCTGGATTTATAGCAAAATTTATATTTCTTCGGATACTATCTAAGTATTCTTTATAAATATTGTATTGATAATCAACTTGATTAAATTGATTAGCTTTGGTTAATAAGGTAGCCATATTATCTCCTAAATTTGAATACTAAATTGGATAGGTTTATCTTCAAAAGTTATTTTTATATCAATAGTAATAACATCCGACCCAGTGATATTATCGGTACTATCTATTTTTAAAGATACTAAATTAATACTAGTTCCATAAACCGTAGAAATATCATTAAAAAATGTTTCAAATTCATTCTTAAGATAATTAAATAAAACTTCTAAATTTTTAACCTGAATAAGATCTTTAATAGAACAATAATATCCAGAGCTAAAAGGTATTGCTCCTTGGGAAGTGTTTATCCAAGAAAAAAATATATTTAAAAAGAATCGTTTTATATCGGTTTCGACTATATATTTATTGGTACCAATATCTATATCAGTTAAGTTTTCCATATATTTAATATAGAATTTTTTATCCATTAATAATTTATCTTTATTAAAAAAGAATAAATCCATTATTAACGTTTTTTGATAATCATTCAATAGTCTATATTTTATATATGGACTAGTATTATCGAAATTATAATAAAAATCTTTATCCAATAAATTCAATAATTGTATTACTTCGTTATTATCTGGATCTATTTCTATTAATTTATCTTTATTTATATAAATTTCATTTCTTAATCTTACAGTTACCCCAAAATTTCTATAATAAATCAAAGATATTTTTTCTTTAATTTCGAATGGAAAATCAGTAAAATCGAATAATTCATTTTCTAGTCCGGATAACTGTATAAAATCGAGGAGCTGAGGATCATTATTTATATCATATAATGAAATATAGTATCTATCATTTTTATTTAATGAAAAATATTTTGGATCGATGGTTAAATACAATTCTTGAAGATTTCTTATCTCATTTAAATCCGTTTGTTCAACAGTACTCATCTTTTTCCTTTTTGGTATTATTTTACTTTGTTTTAGTAATTATCTAGGGACAAGAGATCTAGGATTGGCTTTAAGCCAATCCTAGATCTAATCGCTAAGTATCAGAAACTTTAGTTTCAAAATGAAATTTCAATACTAATGTCAATGTTCCAAATACAGACCCTTGTATTGTTTTTAATAAATTAGAAACATCTCCAATAGCGGAAATTTCTTTAATGAATACAAGTGAAGTTACTTCTGAGGATAAATAAACAAGATACAATATTAAAGAATATCTAAAACCCAATTTAATCCATTCTTTAATATAATTAGGTTTATTTTTTTCTTCATTTTCGCTATTTTCAATATTATCAGCAACTTTAGTTTCAAAATGAAATTTCAGTACTAAAGTCAATGCACCAAATATAAAACCATATAAAAATTGTAAAATAGTATCGCCCTGTTCCACATTGACTACGTCGGTTATGAATTTTATATCCAAAGTCACTTGCGTCATATATAATAAATAAATTATTAAGATATAACGAAAAGCTAATTTAACTGATTCTCTTAATTCATTAATATTCTTAGAATACATTCGTATTCCTAATTACCTTTTAAATAAATTATTGTTTATATGCGTTTACAATGTAATAATTTAACATAAGCTAAAATAGATAATAATAATATTTTTCTATTTCGGTATTCGCTTTGAGTGCTTTTATTTTGTTCCTCGAATAATGTAGTATTTATACCATTTACCAAAGCTTTCAATTTAATAAAATATTCGTCTTTTTTAGAACTTGAAATACGATTAGCAAGAACTTCTATATTCATAGAACATATTTCTTCTTCCGATTTAGGTTTAATACCAGCGATTAATAATTCAATCATGTATTTTAAATCATCATGATTATCCTCATCATCTAAATATTTATCTATTTTTTGAAGAACCTGATTACCAACATAAAATTTATTATATAATAGAGATCTTATTGGATCAGTTGAGATAACTCTCTTTTTCAATGAAGCTATTTTTAATATTTTATCAGAAATTTTTTCTGTTAAATTTGAAAAATGCTCATTTTTTTCAATCATTTCATTTGAATCAGTATATGATTTTTTATATAGAGTACTTGTTCCTTCTCTTTTTCCTTCATTATATGCTAAATAATATCTTTGGGATATCAATTTTAATAATTGATTAAATCTAGATCTAAGAGTAGTGATAATTCTTTTTAGACCAGCGTATTCGTCCAATGGATTACTTGCTATTTCTTGAGGATATTTAGCTTCTAATTGTGGGATAGTTAAATTCATTATATAATTAAAAGGACTCCCAAATTTTTTAAAAGTACTATTATTTTTTAATTCGTAATTAATAACATAACGAGCTATCTCCGCGTCACATACTTTTGGAAAATAAGTTAATTTATAATAATTCCAAATAAGCGGAGCTATCAACGCTATGGCATATTGACGAAGTTCTCCATCATCTCTATCTAATCCTATTAAATAAGCCATCATTAAAGTTAAGTAATAAGGATCATTATATATTTTAAAGTCTTTTAAATGGAATTGTCTGAATTCGTGTTCTAATTCTCTTTCATTAATACCATATAATTTTAATAAATGCGTAGGTAATTTTCTCGGTACTTTAAAATAATCACAAAAAGTATCATGTTTCAAACTATCCTGTAAAAGTTTATGGGTAGCCAATTTTAAATATCCTTCTTTTAAAGTACTATAAGCAATTTTATCCGAACTGAATTTATCCAAAATTGCGACTATTCTTGGAGAAAGATCTTTTCTATTTAATTTTACGTTTTTTGGAATCAATATTAAATCCTTTTAATTTATTTATGTGATTGTTTATATAATTATTTATGGTAATGTCTTAATATATCTATATTACTAGAGATAGTTATATAGTATCTGTATTAATCTAGATACAAGAAAAAAGCCAAAGAGTTATAACTCTTTGGCTTGTTTGCTTTTTCTTTCATGTTCTTTTTCTACTGATTTGTAAATATGATTAATTACTTTAGTTGGTAATTTCATCAATTCCGAATAAGTAAATGGAATATTCGATATACTAGCATACAAAATATAATTATCTATACCAGCCGTCCAAACTTCCCTTCTTGCCATTCTATCAGAATGAAAGAAGGGCTTTACGAAAAAAGTCGCGTTCGATATTAACATCCAATTTATTAATGGTTCCACATTTAGAACAACGAGATTCTTGATATAATTTCGGCATGTATTTATCAAATAATGTTAAATCAATTTCGTCGAATATAATATCTTTTACTTTCCCTGGTAAGTTATGTAAAAATGGATAAATTTCTGTTTCTAGATCTTCGAGTACAGTTGATTTTTTCCCTTTTTTAATAATAATTCTTTTAGTGAAAAAGGAAATCGTATCTATAACTTTAAAAATACCAGCATCATCTACTTCTGGATTCTGAGACCCATTTTTTTCCATAAGATCCATTATTTTGATTCGATTGAATTCGGTAGGTAAACATAATTCAAATTGTAGTTTACCATCGAGAAATTCTTGAATTTCCGAGTATTCAAATGGATTAATAATATTCCCTTCTGAATCCACTTTGTCCCATTGTGTTGGAACTGAGTCAGGGTGCCATAATTGTTCAGGAATAATTTCAGCTGGATATTCCGTTTCACATTTATTGCATTTAGCTCCAACGACTCCAAGATTCTGGAAAGAACTTAATGATAATGCAAAAATTAACATCGCTTTATCTTGAGGTGTTAATAATTTTAAAAATGTTTCGTAATCAGTAAAAGAAGTTTCTTCTCTATTTTCGATTTTAGAAAATAGAATTTTATTAAATTGCTTAATAAAAGTATTTAAAGAAACATTCCCTGATTTTAATACTTGTTCCTCATCTCCAGTCAATGGAGATAATAATACTTTTTCCCCGAGTATAATTAAATCAGTTTCCTGAATTCCAACTTTAGCAACCTCTGTTACTATATCCAATGCTTCTAAATAAGCTGGTTTATTTTCCATATAATTTCCTTTATAATTTTATACTTTATCTATATTTATTTCTATATATCTCTAATAGAATATTTAATATTTATAAGAATTATTCTGAGGAGTTGATAAAAAATCAGACTGCTCATTATTCTTTTTTATGGTTCGATGTACTAGATTACCAGCCATTGCTCCAGATAAACCACCAATAGTCCCCGCGAGAATATCGGAACCTAAAGTTCCTCCGTGGTCATGAACACCAGAAGCTAATCCAATAGCCCCCAAAGCCCCTCCTGTAATTAAACCAGCATTATTTAAAAAATGATCCCTAGCTTTATTAAGATCAATTTCTTTTATTTTATCAAAGAAACCCTCTTCTACAAAAGTTAATCCTTGATTGGGTTTTAATTTTAAATCATTTATATCCAAAACCATTCCTTTTTTATATTTTTCATATTTTATATCCTAATCGATTTAACGTGTTTTTAGAAATATTCTGACCGAGGTGTTTCCCAGCAAAAGAACCAACGACTCCACCAGCACCAAAACCAAGACCTATTAAACCCGTATTAGCTAATCCAGCAAGAAAAGGATTATCTATATCATTTCCAATATCAGCCATTAAACCTAGTTTAGTTCCTAAACTAGCCCCACCTATACTACCTAATATTTTATAAGTATTTGTATTATTAACCATATAATGTTTGGGTCCACCAAAAGAACGTATTAATTTTTTTTCGTCTTCTAAATTAATCATTTTTTCCAAAGGAATAGTAGCTTTATTTATTATATTATTTTCTAATAAATATATTATTTCTTTTTTATTTATTTTCATTTAATTCCTTTAAAATTATTTAAATATCTATTTCGCCCTTTTCTAAAAGAGACATATACGCCATTCCAGAAAAAAAGAAAAAACTCAATAAAAACAATACATGAATATTTTGTAAATTATCTATCATTATATAACCTTTATAATTATTTTATTTTATTTAGTAAGGTTTGTTTAAAACTAGAAGTGGAAGATATTCCCATATTCTTTGCTATTTTTTCTAATGATCTACCTACAACATAACCACCTAAACCTATTTTTAATAATTCCCACATTTGTGTGGGGATATCTAATTTGGGGGCATTTTCAAAAAATAAAGAAGCGTATGGATATATGATATAATTATTAGCTATAATAAATACAAAGGTAAGCATGGTGATTGGTCTCCAATTACTAGCTAGCCAATTATCTGAGGAAGCTTCCGCCACTACAGCTTCCTTTTGGGCATTTATTATAGCAGTATTATAAGTAGCTATATCATTAATTAATTTACTTTTTAATTGATTTAATTCCATATCAATTCTTGCTTGATCTTCTGGACTTAAGTCTGGTGGAAAATAACTTTTTATCAAGTCCACTCCAGATTCAACCACCGACGAAATATCTGGTAAAAAACTCATATGATTCCTTTTTTATGGTTTTACTAAAATTTAGTTACTTTAGAATACCTTATACTATCTATAGATATATTATTATTGAGTAAGAAAAGAACTTGTTTTTTTTCTTACTATAAAATTAAAAAGTAACTGGAGAAAAAAAAATGAAAGAAAATAAAAAAAGAACTTTATATTTTTTAGATTGGCTAAAAGAAGAATACGATATAGATCCAGAGGTTTGGCTTAATAATATGAGGCCTGAAAATAAT
>Ga0256843_1000631_pt1 | contig 29535 bp, 32 predicted proteins | sample AlvinellametaG_FD_191572 | JGI IMG/M metagenome (GOLD analysis project Ga0256843, IMG submission 191572) | Pompeii worm associated microbial communities from hydrothermal vent at the East Pacific Rise, Pacific Ocean - Alvinella | ecosystem: Host-associated > Annelida > Integument > Unclassified ...
TATCTCCGGAATACTAGAATAGCTATTATATATGCTCAAGGGCAAGGGAAGCAAAGAGAGATACCAAGAAAACCTATCCCCTCTCTAGATCATATAAAATCAATAAAATAAAAAGGTTTCTAATATGATAGATTTATTATCTCCAAATACCTTAACACCACAAACAGGGATAAAAGCAGTTTCAGATTATTTACGATTTATATTCCAAACAAAACCCCTATCAATCCCATTTAATAGAGATATAGGAGTAGATTTAAATAAGTTTTTATTCGATTATAATCTACCTGATATACTAACTAAAGACACTATAACCGCTATAATAAAACGAGAATTGCAAGGTATCAATTGTTCTTTCTCAGTAGATGAAGAAATGAAAGATAGAATCAAGGTATTTAAGGTTAATCTCCTTATCGAAAATCAACACGAGGTTATTGAATTATGAAGAACTACAAAAACATACTAAAAACTAGCGTTAACAATCCATCATTTAAGAAAATAGCCAAATTAAGTGAAACCTTTTTCAAAGATTTTATATCTAGAACACCAGTGGCTCACCCTATTGATAAAATCCTAAAAAACATATTCACCGGTTATATATCTCTAGTGAATTATAAATTAGAAATGATACTCCAGGAATCTACTCTAAGAAGTGCTACCCGTGCCAATCATATTTATAAGTTAGCTAATGATTTAGGATATAACATTAATAGATTTACCGCTCCTATTATTAGGATAAAATATTTAGGCAAAAATCCGACCTCTATTCTCCCTCTAACTAAGGTAGGAGTACTTAAAGACAATTCCGAATTGGGTTTATATTATATAGGAGACAAAAGAATATTAACATTCGGAGAACAATTTGATGTAATTTTAGGGTATTTAAACCAAAAAGAGGTATCTAATAATAACCCGGATAAATTATGGATCGAAACTATTAAACCCACTAAATATAAATCCATAGATAATGATGCTATATTCACCGGTTTCTCAGAAATCGCTGACTGGCAAAACAGTCTAGCTCAAGTTTCACTTATCCCTGACGGATTCTTATTCCAAAGTAGACCTTATGCCCAATCTCTAGACGTATATTCTGCAAACATTTATATATCCAACAAAGATTATGGTATCACTAATAAAAATCAAACCACTATTTTTTGGATTGAGACTGATGGTAAGATAAACCAAGACTATGTTAGTTCTCACTTTGATATTCTTCTCCCGGATTTTCATTTCTTACATACGGCTAATATAGGTAGTAATGGAGATAGTCTAGATATAATCAAAAGCCTAGCCCCTATTTATCATAGATTTAAAGGTGTTATGGGTAGCTTCGATTCTTACTCAGTTATTATTAAAAAACACCCCTTTATACAAGATGTTAAAGTGATTAAGGATTTAGGTAAACCCGAAATAGTGAGTTATGATTTAGCCAATATCCCGAAAACAGAGTTAGGCAAAGAAATAGGATTTGTATTTGGTTCAGGAAATTTCACTGAAAGGATCACCGTTAAAGAAGATAAAATGTATTATGTTCCTGAAGCCCAAAGGAAATATTTTTATACCACTCCACAAACAAAAGGATATGGAGATAGTTCGGCTACTCTTACTCCGGAGATCATAGCCCAAAGATTAGCTACTCAAATTAATGGTAGATATATGGATGGAGTATTCGCTAAATTAGATGGTAGTAAAATTACTCTCTACGGTACGGCTAATAGTCCTTATTTAATCCGTCAAGAAATCGGACATATGAGTAATCCTCTTTATGTAAACAAAAATATTATTCAAAAAGCGGTTATCCCAAGTATGTGCTGTAAGTTAGACTGTTATTATATCCATCACTTAGTAAGCGGAGAAGACAATCCTAAATTTAATGAGAGTGAAGCCACTTCCATTTCTAGATATGTTAATGAATTTAAAACCACACAACATCTAGTATTCATTCCCGCAATAGCTTATCCTCTTGATTTAGAATTTGAGATTACATTCCTTGAGGGTGATAAATCAGAAATCGAAACCACTCTAAGATCCTTAATCGAAAAACAAATATATTTAGTAGGGAATAATCTAGATTTAGCTGAGGTACTTTATGAATTAAGCCGTCTTTATCCTTTAGAGATCACCGGAGTCTTTTCCAAGTCTCTTAGAATTTTCAAAAACAACGAGATGTCTTATTTTTATATCAGAAATTTAAATATAAAGTGGGTATAATATGACCAAGATAATTCAATCTTATATAGATACAATTCATAAAATCAATAAGGCTTTAACTAATATTACTATTAACCCTATTAAGAGAGATTTCAATCCCTCAGACTATGATCTCCCTAATATCCCTACGATTAATATGTCTTACTTACAGAGAGAGAAGATAGCCGTCCATTTATTACAAAAAAGATTAAAACAGGAAGAGGATTTGATTGATATTAAAGTAAACTCCACTACATTTCTAGATCAAACAGAGAATACTGGATGTAATTATAGATTTACCCTTACTTTTCCTCAAGCTAAACAAACTGAACCTTATTTCGAAAATAAAATCTATTCTAAGGTTAATCAATTAGTTTCAGAATTTTATTTCATCTGTAATACGATCACTACTATTTATTTTAAATATGAATAGGGTGTTTTCAGTACAATATTATATAAGTTTAATCACACACGAAAGGTAAAATATATGAGTACTACGGCATCCGAAGTTATGAAAGCATTCGAGCAATTCTTAATGACCTTAGAAGACACAAAAATCGGTGAAGTTACAATCACTACTAATCCTAAACACCCTAATGAGATTTATTATGATCCTAAATCCGGAAAAGTTTCAATTAATGGGCTCACTTATACGGATCTAAAACAAATTTTCTCCAAAGTAAATGCCATTTATAAAATTTTAATATCTGCTATAGAAAAAGGGGAATTAATACACAAAGTAGAAGGTAAAATTAGTTATTTAGAAATCGTTCTCCCTAAATTAACAGTTTTCAAGATTTATACTCAAGGAATTGTAGATATTGGAATAGATAAAGACGGTATTCATTTATCTTTAATCCCCGCCTCTTATGATCTTTCTAAAATTTCTAAAAAAGACATTATTTCCACTTTAGATCGATTTAATGGAATAGTTTATCACGAAATTACTCACGCTATTAGAGATGGATTCACTTATAAAGACCAAGAAATAGATAACAACATAATTAACATTTGGGAGAATCACCCTGAGGAAATAGCTCCTGTTTTAATAGAATACCTAATAAACAAAAACTTAACTAATTATTTATATGATGATGATTTTAAAGTGATCGAGATAGTATTAAACATTCTTGAATTTTACGATAAATAAGAGGTAATTCAGTAAAAAATAATATAGGGAGTGGTTGATTATGATATCCTCCTTAAAATCAAAAATAATACACCAAAGGACAAACTAATGGAACAAACAACACCTTTAACTGAGATAATGGCACAAGATCAAGCGACAGCACAAGATCAAGCGACAGCACAACCACAAGCGACAGCACAAGATCAAGCGACAGCACAACCACAAGCGACAGCACAACCACAAGCGACAGCACAACCACAAGCGACAGCACAACCACAAGCGACAGCACAACCACAAGCGACAGCACAACCACAACCACAAGCGACAGCACAACCACAAGCGACAGCACAACCACAAGCGACAGCACAACCACAACCACAAGCGACAGCACAACCACAAGCGAGTGATGATTTAGATGATGAGATCGATTTAGAAACCGAGAAAATAGAAGTCCCTCTATCTAAATTAAAACTAAAAAAGGGTGAGAATGTTATGATCACATTTTTCCCAAGTCATAAAAACCCTGATAAGGCTAGAATCTACAAAATTAAATATATCAACGGTTTTGATAATAATATCGCCTTTACTGCAAGATCAACAGGTAATGCACAAGTAGATGCTAGTATTCAACAAATTTTAGGTAACAGTACTAAAACAACATATGTAGCTCCGGTTATGGTTCACACTATTACAGATACCGGAATTTCTAGTACTCCTAAGATTATTACTTTAAATAGTCAAGCCCTAACTGATTTACAAATGTTTGCTGCTTCTAACCCATTAACGGCTATTTCATTCACACTAATGGGGGATAGTGATAGATTCGGAACATTTAGAATTTATCCTAATATGAAGTATAATAGAACTAATTTAAACACACTTCGGGCAGAACAGGATTTTGATCTAAATTATACACCTGAAGATGTTAAAAATGTAGTGAGCAAAAAATATAATACATTCCAAGAATTTATGAATGCTTATAACAAACACTTAGAGAATCAAAATCAAAATGGCGGAGGATTCCAACCACAAGGCGGAGGATTCCAACCACAAGGCGGAGGATTCCAACCACAAGGCGGAGGATATCAACCACAAGGCGGGGGATATCAACCACAATAGGGGAGACATCTCTCCTAGAACGGTTATATTACACGAGGGAATAAACACACCGATTTTTTCAACTCCTTTGAAAGACTGACCCCGTATTATTTAACCCCACCCACTGAAAGTTTATTCCCTCCTGTAATGAAATCTCTCTGCACTCTATATTCAAATAAAATAACCCCTTGATATTCTAATATACTCACAAAATCCTCTCTCACGGGGTTTCTCAAAATATATCCCAAGAAAACCCCCGAAGAACGGGGCTTCGAACCCCATACCTCAACGAATATATCTTTCTTAGCTCTCCTTAGTTCAGAATATTCTATAGCTATATATATAGCTATTATATATCTCAAAGTACAAGGAAAACAAAGAGAGATACCAAGAAGACTATATCCCGGTTTAGAATATCACAGAAACCCCGGAGGTATATATCAAAAATCTAGAATATAACATAAATAGATTTAGTATATCCTCCAAATATATAGTTATCAGTATAAAATAATGACCCCACAAACACACTTAAAAAAGGATACACAATGAATAATAATTTAATTAAACCAAAACGCAGATATGTAAATGAGCCCCAAAATTATGTTAAACCCACAGATATATTACACTCTCAAACGGACGGAATTATAAGATTATCTGAATCCGAATTAGAGGATCAGGTGGTTAAGTTATTTGATACAATGCTAGCAAATTTTTGGAAACCTAAATCCACTAAATTATCCCCCGATCTTCAAAAACTTTCTGAAATCCCAACAGATTTATTAGATACTATTTTTAAAAGTTTAGCCCAACTCACTGCATTAGATTCTTTCAACACAATAAATCCTATGGACATTGATAAGTATTTGAAATACCCTGAGTTCTCATTATTATTAGCTTATCAAGCCGGACAAGAAGCAGTACACACAACTAGTTATTCTTATATGTTTGAAACCTTTATAGTAGACAAGAATGAAAGACTTAGGGTTTATAATCTAGCGATTTCTGATCCTCATATCGTTAAGAGAAATCAATTTATTATCCAATTCTTCGATCAAATGGATTATGAAATTAAACACAATCAGGGACAAGTAACTCCTGAAACCTTAGGTAAAGCCATTTTAGCTATTTATATCTTAGAGGGTATTTTCTTCTACAACACATTTACTTTCTTCCATAAGATAGCCCATACTTTCGGTTATATGAACCAAGTAGAAACCATTATTTCAGAAATTAAAAGAGACGAAGTAATACACATAGCGATTTTTCAACTTATTATCAATACAATCCGCTCTAACAACAACGGAAAATTTTTAATCCCGGATTCTGAAATCGAAGAGATTATTTCCCAAGCTATTGCTATCGAAACAGATTATTCTATTCATTCCTACAATAATTTGATTGGTATGAATGAAACCACGATCTCTATATACACCAAGTATTTAGGCAATAAACTCCTTAGAAGAATAGGACTCCCTGATAACAAATTCCACGAATATACTAAAAACCCGAATAAACTATTTGATGATAAGTTCGATCAGGAATTAAATGGAGTTAGCCCATATGGTAATATAGAAGCTGATAATAATGTTTTCGTTAAAACCTCATCGGATTATATTCAAATAGATAAACAGTCTTTATTTAGTTAAAAAGGAATAGATGATTTAAATAAACACACCAAAATAAAAAAGGCTAAAATAAATGACCGACATTACAATCACAGAGAAGAATTTATTCACTCTCTTCTCTCAAGCACAAACTCTTAAAGATAAAACCATTGTATTTTCTGAGATCCAATCACACCGTAAGTTATTAATCACTACTCCTATAGGAGAGAAAATTTTAGAAGAGATATATCAATTCAAAATCACTAGAGACACCTATCCTAGTGCCAAATACATTTTATCTAAAATAGACACCACTAATCTAGAGGTTTCATCTAATCTATACAAGTTAACCCAAACCCTCTCCAACCCAAACCCTATCGTTGAGGTGGAGTCTGAATTTGAAATCTTATTACAATCTTCTATAGTTCATAAAGCTCAAACCTTATTAGAATCCATCACACAAGAAAGGTTTAACATTAATTCCGCAAATATTAGAGAGTTTTTAGAATGGGTAAAAGTAAATATTAGCCATCTTTTAAATGATCTAGACCCTACTAATATGGTGTACCAATTGGGGGGTAAGACTTTTGATAAAAGCATAATTCTTGACGAATACAAGGAGAGCAAAGAAACACAAAATTCTTCTATTTCTGTTCATATTTCAGGTTATGAGGGTATTTTAAATTTCAATAAATCTACTTTTGCAGTAATTGCCGGTTATGTGGGTAATGGTAAATCAAGTATCGCTAGAAGAATAGCTTATAAATCCGCTTATACCGATAACAAAAAAATCCTACTAGTAAATACTGAGATGCCCATAAAGGATATTAGAGCTAAATTTATTTCTCTCCTAGCTAGAGATTCTATCCCTCTTTTAGATTCCGGTATTTTTCAAGATAATTATCCTACTGCTAATAAGATAATAAATGGTTTATTAGATGAGAATGAGGAAGAATTAATGAACAAAGCCCTAGATCATTTATATGCCACAGAGGGAAGCATCACCATATTCGATATGAACCGTTCCGGACTCACAGTTTTCGATCATCTAATCCCTTTCATTCAAAAACAACACGCAATCGAGGAAACTTATGATATGATTATTTTTGATTATTTCACCAACGCCACCCTTTATAAAAATCCCCCAAGAAAAGCAAAAATGGATTTAGTAAATGATGCTATTGTAGAATTCAAAAAGGAGATTACCGGATCATTAGGTATCCCTACCATTATTTTAGCCCAAGTTAACAGAGCCGGACAAGCATTCTTTAAAGATAAGGGATTTTTTAATCTAGATGCTTTATCTAATTATAATGAGTTAGAAAGATCCTCCACAGATGTATTCTTTATAGGACACCAAGAGGATAATAGATTTTTATTCCAACCCGCTAAATCTAGAAACACTAAACTATTACCCCCTATTACTTTAGTTATGGACGAGTATGGTGAATTCTCAGATGGGGTTTATTTTTCAAAACAAGATGAGAATAATATTAGTAACGAAGATGATGCTCTAAGAGAGTTATTAGAACAGGATTAATTACAAGAGAAGCCAAAGGAGATATATTTAGGTATCCCTGAATATTAGAATAGCTATTATATATTCCAAAAGGCAAGGGGAGCAAAGAAAGATACCGCGACGAGCATCTCCTGTTCTAAACCACCCCAACAATTTAGAACACAAATTTAAAATGAAATAGATTTGATACATCTCCCAAATGTATTCAATCATATGAGTCGATTCCACTCAATTAGAATGTCTCATATTCTCCCGGGAAAAATGTGATTTCAGACCCCACTCCGCTGGCTCAGAAAATTTCGACCCAATTAACTCTTCATATGAGTGGAATCGACTCAATAGGAGAACACCCAAAAAGCACTCTAGACTATTTGATATATCGCAAGGTCCCAAAGAATCGGGTTTCACATTATATCTAATATATTCCAAACCACATACTCTCCAATATGTCTCAAAATATATCTAATTAAATCACATTTTCCCCGGGAGAGGATGCGATATCCCAATATGCCACAAAGTCCCTACCGATCGAGTTTCGAGCCATATTAGAACATTTTAAATTAAATTTCTAGAATATATATTCAGAGATATATTTCGAACCATATTTAATTCTGAGCACATCTTCATTCTAAGTATATCTCAATATGCCAAAAAGTCCTAAAGGATCGAGTTTCATACTATATTCAATATATTCTAAACCTATTAAATACTCAATATGCTCAGAATATATTGAATATATTTCGAGCCAAATATTTTATAAGACCCCACTCCACTGGCTCAGAGAGCATTTAATTAAATCACATTTTTCCCGGGAGAATATGCGATATTAGAACCAATCCGAGTCTAGATATCCTTCTAAATATCTAAAATTTAGTCTAATCCACTCAATTCAATATATCTCTCCAAATATCTCTCCAAATATATATTCATCAGTAAAAAAGTATAGATATCTAAATTCACACCAAAGGAATAATAATCACAATGACACAAATAGATAAAAATTTAAAACCATTCATCTTAGAAAATGGTAATATAGAATTAATCACTCCTTTCAATGTGATTCACGATGAGGTAGATGTATTAATAGATAACACACTTTTAAAACCAATCATTAATGGATTATATCCAAAGATTAAATTACCTGAATTATCTGAAATACACAAACTACCATATATTAAGTTTAGATTTGATATTGAGTATGATTTAAAGGGTAGCACATTTTTACCACAAGATTCTTATAACCCCTATAAATCTAAAATTAAATATATACACAACCAAATCCCTATTAAAGGACAAAAATGATCCAAGTAATTAAAAAACTCCTAAATAATAAACAAGATGTATTTCTAACCGGGGGTGGTGGTACGGGTAAGTCCTATTTAATCCGTAGGTTAAAAGAAGAATATGGAACTAAAATGGTAGTCGTATCCACCACTGGATTATCCGCTCTAAATATTGGAGGTAGAACCATTCATTCTTATTTCAAAACAGGAATATGTGACAGTATTCGTTGTTTATCTACATTTCACCCCTTATTAAAGTATAGGGATAATACCCGCACAGCTAGACAGAAAAAACAAGAATTTATTAGACCATTTAAGTATTTAGATATATTAGTTATAGATGAATGTTCAATGATGAGTGCTGAATATTTAGATATGATTTTAACCATTATTACCGAAATGAAAACATTAGATCCTAGTATTAATTTCAATATTATATTCACAGGAGATTTACTTCAGTTACCACCGGTATCCGGATCTCCCATTTATTATCACCCATTTTTCCAACAAGCACAAATGATAAATTTAACTAAAGTTTATAGAACAGATAATAAACCATTCGCCCATATGTTATCTAAAATCAGATTAGGTATATGGGATGATAAAATGGCTAAGTATTTATTATCTCTTAGACCTACCACCGAGCCTAGAGGAGAAAAGTTAGTATTAGTCCCTACCAATCAACAAGCATCTTATATAAATAATATAGCCCTCAAAAATCTTAATGAGGAAATCATAGATATCCCATTCACAGTTACACACACTAAGGGTTATTCCGTTAACCCACAAACAGTTCAAAATGTTATGAAGTCTATCTCTTTATCTACCGAGTCTTTGAAAATAGCTAAGGGGGCTAGAGTTATTATCAAACAAAACATATTTGATAGTGGAGTAGTTAATGGAGATACTGGAATAGTTGTGGATTATGATAATTCAATATTTGGTCAGTTAAGTGAAATCACTATTAAATTAGATCGTAATGGACAAAAAGTCCGCATAACTACACAAACTTTAGAATTAAATGATTATAGAATTCACACAATTCCTGTAGTTTTAGCTTATGCCATCACTATTCATAGCTCTCAAGGACAATCAATAGACTCCTATGTCTTAGATACCGAAAATATGTTTTCACCCGGACATTTTTACGTAGGGATTTCTAGAGCAACTAACCCACACAATCTAAACATTATTTCTGATCTTCAAAATTTGTATAATCAGATCACTAATATTAATAGGGGTGCATATCAATTTTATATAAATAAGATTAATCAAAATCTAGCAATCACTGAGAAAAACAAAGGTCTATTCCTAACTAAGGGAGTATTAGTATGAATAATATAAAAGATTTAGATCCCGTAATAGATGCTTTATTCGATCTAGAATATAGAGTAGATAAGATGGCAGGAGATTTTCACTCAGGTAATACAATCCCTGTTTATCCTGATTATCTAGATTATTTCCTGTCAGATGATCCTGAAAAACAAGCAAAAGCTCAAAAAATGAGAAAAGTAGGTAAAACGTTGGGATTATCTTTGTTATATGTTCCCTCTAGAATGAGTGCAGTTTATACCTTAGTAAATGAGGGACAAATGAGTGGAACGGAAAGAGAAATCTCTTTATTTGTTAATAAATGGTATGATGGAGTAGCCGTTTTCGAGAAGAATTTACAAAATTACTTAAAATATACTAGAAAAACAGGTTGGATCATTACTAGTTTAGGTAAACCGTTTCAAGTTCCGGATATTAAATTAAAATATAATGAACAAAACAGTGGGTTTATATCTAAGGCTAAAAAAACTGCTTTAAATATCCCAATCCAACATTTAGGTGCTCAACAAGTAATTTTAATCAATGATCAAATTTTTAAGTATAAAAACACTAAGAAGATATAAACGATTATGAAACACACTAAAAAGGATTCAAAAATGAGTGCAGTATTAAAACAACCCGAATGGGCAGATAAAGCATACCTAGATGCAGAAGCAACTCTTAAAGATTATTTCAAAGATTCTTATGATTATATGACAGAAGCAACTAAAGAACAGTATAAAAAGTTAGCTATTTTATATGCCCCGGTGTTTGCTTACAAAAAAGCTTCAGATTCTAGAATAAGAATGATGATGCAAATGTTTTATCAAATACACTCTAAGAAAGATAACTCTTTAAATAATGTTATGGATCACTCTTATAATATTACTGAGATCGGATTTTTAATGGGGATATCAAGAGAGAGAGTTAGACAAATAGAGTCTTCGGCTTTGAAAAAATTAAAACACCCAAAAGTAGGTAGAGTACTAAAAAGTTATATAGAGGAATAAAAATTTTCTCTCTCTTCAATCTTTCATAATCTCTTTAATGATCTCAAAAATAAATAATCACAGAGAACATATAACTCAAGATGTTTTTAAAACATTTATAATAAGGGGGATAAAATCCGAAGCCCTTAGAAATACATACGAGAGGAAAGCTAATTATGAAGAAACTAAGTGCTTATCAAGTTAACGCTGAAGAGACTAGTTTAACTTTTGATGAATTTAATGAAGCTTTAACTCAAGAGATTACAAAAAACTCAAACAAGTATCAGGATGTTGAACCATTCAAAGAGGATTTATTCCCACTGGTTACAGAATATTATATTGAGTCAGGAAATCTTGAGGAAGCCATTCGATATGCATTAGAAGATTTAGACTTGATAAATCAAGAAGCAGAAGAAGCAACGGAAGCAGAAGAAGCAACAGAAGCAGAAGCAGCAGCAAAAGCAGAAGCAGCAGCAAAAGCAGAAGCAGCAGCAAAAGCAGAAGCAGCAGAAGCAGCAGCAAAAGCAGAAGAAGCAGAAGCAGCAGCAGAAGCAGAATCAGCAGAATCAGTAGAATCAGCAGAATCAGCAGAATCAGCAGAATCAGCAGAATCAGCAGAATCAGCAGAATCAGTAGAATCAGCAGAATCAGCAGAATCAGCAGCAGCAGAAGCAGAAGAAGCAGAAGAAGCAGCAGAAGAAGCAGAAGAAGCAGCAGAAGAAGCAGCAGCAGCAGAAGAAGCGGCAGCAGAAGCAGAAGTAGCAGCAGAATCAGAAGAAGCAGAATCAGAAGAAGCAAAAGCAAAAGAAGCAGCAGCAAAAGCAAAAGAAGCAGCAGCAGAAGTAGAAGAAGCAGTAGCAGAAGAAGCAGCAGCAGAAGTAGCAGAAGTAGAAGAAGAAGCAGCAGAAGAGGAGAGTTCATACACAATTAACCAAAAAATTGATAAACTAGAACAACTCTTAACGGATACTCATAAATTAATAACAAGTTTGATAGCTAGATTTGAAACAGCAACGGAAGAAGCAACAGCAACGGAAGAAGCAACAGCAACGGAAGAAACAATAGAATCAGCAGAAACAGAATCAGCAGAAACAACAGAATCAGCAGAAACAGAATCAGCAGAAACAGATAAAGTAGAAGAGCTACTTAATGAAATTTTAACAGACGACGAAGACGACGAAGACGGAACTATAAGAGAAGAACTACGCTCATTGATTAATGAGGTAGGACTAAATTAATTAACAACACAAGGAGAAAACAATGTCAAAAGCATATGTAGTAACAGCATTAGGTGCAATCGTTACAATCGGATTAAACCCAAGTAAACTAGAGGACGCAACTTATACTAGCCAATTCAATGGATGTGTGGCAGTAGGTTTAGATGCAAATGGAGCAGTTTTAGCAGCAGAGGGTAAAGATGTAGTAGGTTTCTTACACACTGATTATTCTAATGATGGATGTGATGTAGGTGGTAAAAACGGACTATTATCAGTAGCAGTAGGCGGAGCAATCGTTGAGGTAGATGCGGTAGATGGTAACCCGGCGAAAGGTGATGCAGTTTATGTTAAAGATGGTAAACTACAAAAAGATGCAAATGGTGATGCGGTTGGTACTGTACTAGAAGCAGATAGTGGTTATACACTATTACTTAAATAAATAAGAAATTAGGAGAAACAAAATGGCTTTAAAAGTAAATATTGAAAAAAAGGCAATGGCTAAATTAGTTCAGTCAAAAGCAGGTTTAACAGTTTTATCGGCTAAAATGAGACAACCGTTACAAGAATTTAGAGATCATACATCTATAGTTAGAGAGATCTTTCAATCAGATGAACTAAGTCAAGGCGAACTACCAATTTATGATAAGGATGTTGAGGCAAAAGCTTATACTTTAGATATCCATTCAGCTACTCCGGTAACTGTTCAAGATAAGACTAAGATTTATGTTCCAACAAAAGATCACGCAACAATTGTTAGTGAACCAATGGCGAGCATCAAAACTAGAGGTTTTAACTTTAATAAGAGAGTAGAACAAAAAACAAGAGCTGAGGTTTTCCAGGAGGAAGATAAAGAAGTTTTCAAGTTTTTAAGTACTTTAGCTCAAACAGAGGGTAATACAATCGCAGCAACAGCAGCTAACTTATCTTTAGATACAATCAGTGATGCTATTGGTATCATCGAGAGTAAAGGTGAAAAGATTGCCGGATCAATTGTTATTAACCCAACTCATTTATCTCTAATCAGAAAAGCATCTAAAGATGTTTTCACTCCTAACTCAAACGAAGAGATTATGAGAACAGGTAGATTAGGTGTTCTATATGGATGTAAGGTTTATAGTACAGCGGCTATGCCTGCAGATAAGATCTTAATCACATCTACGCCTGATACTTTAGGTGTATTTGTAGATGTTGTGGGCGTTCAGGCTTTACCTTATATCAACACAGATACTAGACAACAAGGACTATCAGTTTTCACAAATAGTGGGGCTTATGCATTCGGTAGTTCAACAGCTTTAATTACAATCGCGTAATTTCAATCATCTCCTCTCAACTCCTTGAGGGGAATAATAATTCAATCCCTCATAAACATATCCCCCACATATTTAAAAATTCTAAATTACAAGAAAAGCCAAGAAAATATATTAGAGGTTTTCAGAATATTAACATAGCTATTATATATGCTCAAGGGCAAGGAAAGCAAAGAAAGATACCAAGAAGACTATATCCCGTTCAGAACCACCTCAACAACCCGGATAATAGATCTAAACATATATAATTTACAATATCTCTCTAAATATGTGTTAATCAGTAAAAAATAATGACTCAAAAATTACACTAAGAAAAAGGCTATAGATGTCATTATCATATAAATCCTACAAGGCGGATTCTTTTAAAGATTTCACATCCCCAAGTGTATCTTATTTACAAAAAGCATTAGAACAAGACAAACTCCATTTAGTCCAAGATGTTTTATTTTATTCTAGTTTAGGAGGAGTAGGAAAAACGGTAACCGCTAATTTTTTCGCTAAAGCAGTTATATGTAACCACAGAATAGATGGTAGTCCCTGTAATCAATGTGATAACTGTCATCTAGCTAATACTTCTCATCCGGATATAGTTCATATAGATGGAGCAAAACTAAGTGATGTAAAAGCTGTAGAGGATTTGATTATTCCTATCCTAAGATTAAAACCGATTAAAGCCCATCACAAAATTATAATCTTAGATGAAGCACACAGATTACCCCCGTCCGTACAATCTGCATTATTAACCCTAGTGGAGAATCCGAACAGACAAACATTCTTCTTATTAACCACCACCGAAATCAATGATATAATCCAACCCCTCCAAACTAGATTTTTTCTACTAGAATTATCTACCCCAAGTTTTCTAGAAATGGCAAAAATAGCTCTAGATTATCTCAAAGAACACAAAATCAATTTAAAAGATGAAGCCGCTCTCCGCCATTTAGTTATTTCTAGTAATGGATCAATAAGACAACTCAAGAAAGAATGTGATAAGTATGTTTTAATCCCTAATTTAAACCATCAATATACGGAGATATTAGAAATTTTCGAGTCTAAAACCCCTACCGATCTATATCAAAATCTCTTTAGGATAAATGATGTAATCACTAAGTTTAAGGCTTTCTTGATATCTATTTCGTGTGAGTTTACCAAAATCCAAAGTGCAAGGGTAAATAGAATATGCACACAACTAATAATCAATGACCCACATAAAATCCAAACATTAATGGATCTCTATTTTGTCCTAAATAATACTTTATTTCAAATAAAAGGTAACTAAAATGATGACATATCTCGTAGTAATAATCTCTCAATTCCTATTCATATTTTTCAAGCAATTAAATATTAGAATGGTAGCGGAAAGAAGAATAATAATCACTGTAATACTCACCACTTTGATCCAATCCTTATGGTTAATTAGTTCATATATCGGGTTAAAAGCAATGTTAGATTCTAATTATACTTTAGCTTTAGTTTATGTCTTAGCCGGATCAGCAGGAAATGCAATGAGTTTTAAAGTTTATAAAAAGACACCAAAGGAGTAAATAAATATGTATAATAAAATAAAAAACCAAATTTTAAACCAATTACAAGAGATAGAAGACGCAGGGATATATGATAAGATCGATTTAACTAAAATTACTGCTCTTCAAAGAGAGTATACCCTATACCTATTAGACAAGGGTTTAAATACTGTACCTATTAATAAATTATTTATTCAAAGAGGAGAGGAATTCATACCTTTAGTTTTATTTTCACACCAAGAAATGATAGAATTTCCGGAGGATATCCACAATCTATTAACCCAAGTAACTAAGGCTATTGATATCCCTGAAACCCGTAACACTCCTGTAATCAAAAAATCTCCGGAACAATCTAAAATAAACATTACCGTTCCGGAACAACCCAAACCCCAAGAACAATCTAAAATAAACATTACCGTTCCGGAGATAAAAGAGCCTGAAAAACAACCTATCCCCGCAATCATAACTAATTATACTACTATTAAGTTCCTGACTAGTGATTTATATCAGATCCTAGATATTACCGAAAATGATATAACCACTTATCTTTCTGATGCCATTAGTAATCTTCAATTTAGAATAAATAATCCTGTCAAATGGTGGAAAACTAAAATCTATATAGACTATAATAATACCAAACTTTTAATGAACACTAACAAGGATTTAGAAATCGGATACAATCTTATTCAAACTATCCCAAATGTTAATGAATCTCATTTAGCTGCTCATTTAGAATTAGACATTTTAGAACAAAATTACCCTAGTTACAAAATAAATAATGTGATAGCTGAGGTAATCGGGGGGATAGATAAGGTCATTGATACCACCGAATTACATTCATTTAAAAACCAATTCTCTAAATATTTTCAATTAGATATATCTCTAAAGGATTCGAAATGAAAAAATATTTATTAATCAGAAGCAAAACCCTTGTTAATGCAGAGGAAATCACACAAGCGATAAAAGATGGTTTTATATTATTCCATTTCCCAAAGATCCATTATGTATTAGCTCTAGAAGAAGTTTATAGTAGTAACCGTAATCACCCCTTATTTAGATATGACAAAAAACCCTCAATTATAGATGAGGATCACGCCCAAGAATTGATTGATAATTATATCGAAGAAATCCTAAATTCTAAATTAGTTACTCACAAACAGTATAATAAAGCTCCTCTAAAAATTATATCATACGATAAAGATACCCAATATTTAATCACTGAACTCAATGTTAAAAGAGTTTTTATCGTAAAAGACCATATCTCTAATTTCCTGATCCGAGACGATATGTATGTCCACCTTGAGGAATTAAGAAAAGATAACAAGTTTAAAAACACATTAGCTATGGACTCCAATTATATCCAATCTAGACTAATCTATCCCTATGATTTGGTTCTATTCTTACTTAGATTTTCTATTACTTATTACGATACAAACATAATTATATTTAACACAAAACTTCACCCATTACCTAAATCATTTGTTAAAATTTTAAATGTTTTAGAGATACCTATAATTGAAGAGGATTCATTTCCGGAAAATTCATATGTTTTATCCAACAACCTAAATTATAAAGATGTAGCTAAAGATATGATTATGTTATGGGATAAAGACCGTTATATTAATCTAAATTCTTATAATGATGATATACAAAATGCTTATAGTATTCTAAAGGCAATCTTAAACAAACCATTTATTAGAAGTAATGATTTCCAAGCTCTAAAAATAAAATTAGACGAGAGATTATCTAAACCATCAGGTTTTAAATTAACTGAATTCACTTTGATCAACCCTGAACCTACCGATATTACACACAAAATAAAAATGTTTAAAATTTATAATATTTATAGGTATTTCATCGATGATATAATAGACATTCTTCACACTATAGTACCAAGATTTAAATCAAAGGAGTTATAAAATGAGTAGTTCTAAAGACCTAGATATATCGAGTTTATACACATCAGATATAAAACCCTTATTCAATTCAGATCCACAATATATGTTATCCGTATCAAACGATCTTTATACCTTAGATTTCGTATTGTGTTATCTTAATTATGGGTGTTGGACATCACAATCTACAATTGCTAATTTATTAAATATTTCACAATTTGCAGTCTCTAAAAGATTAGCCTCCCTAGATGATAAGATTTATCTAAGATTTTTAAGACCAATCACCAACACTACTTATCTCCGTGAATATTTAAATATTTTTTTCCCACCTAATGTAGCAGAGAATCTTTTAATCTATTATAAGACTTATTCCCAAAAGAGACTTAGGTTTATCAAAAAAGATAGTTTCAGAGTAAACAAGGATCTACAATATCTCAAGAGTTTGTCTAAAGCTAAAACGGAACAAGAATTTTTATCTATGGTTAAATATAATAAAACTAAAATGGAAGAGGTTTTAAATGAGCACGGGTTTAATACGATCAAATATATCCTTACTAAATTTAATGATTATTATACTCATATCTCTTCTAAGGCTTTATTCGGAGAATTTCAAACTAAACAAAATGATAAACAGCGTGTTTTTAAGAGAATAAATATAGAGGTAATATCACCATTCTTAAAACACAAAGGATAAAATATGAAGCTGTTTCACCCCGAGAATACGGAGGCGATAGTAATAGATCTCACTAATAAAACTCCTTATATTCAAGTTGGGGACTATTATTTAGGTTATGAAGAAGATCCTAATGATTACTACCGTGCAATCTATCAATTAGTTATGGAACTTAAAAACAAATCTTTATATGTAATTCATACAAGGGACATTCCAACAGAAGCCAATTTATATTCTAGTTATTTCAAAACTAGTCCACAAAGACGACAGTTGATTTTTATACCAACTAAAACTAACATAGTCATCTCCGTTTTTAAAATTTCTAAATACCCTATCAAAAAATTCCTATCTTTTAATGATATCCACACATTTTTATTACATCTTAAAAGGGAATACAGAACAGTTCACTTTTTCAATGACAAAGTATTTAATAGATCTCCAATCTTTAGAAAGTATGTGTTAACTAAAGGTTTTAGTTTTTATCCTGAAAAAGAGAAATCAAATGGATAATACAAAATTAACTCAAGGAACTTTAGAGGATAAAACCCATCAAGCTATTCACAAGATGGAGGCAATGAATATTCCTTGTCCTACTAATTGTGATATGTTTTCTCAAATTAACTCACCTCTATTTTTATTCGAAGAACAAGACAACAAACTGATTTTAAAGGATGACCACAATGAACCCAACTAAAGCATTTTTACAAGCAATAAATGATACAGACACTTTCGATCAAACTGATATAGTTATTAAACCTCTTATTAAATCTAAAGATAATGAACAAGAGACACTATTAGACTTTTTATTATCTTTAGATGAGGTTAAATATCCTTTAATGGAACATTATGAACATTATATTATAGATAATTTCACAAATATGGAAGATGATCTATTCCCTTATCTCTTAACAGGGCAATTAGTTCCACCGAATGGATTAAATAGTCATAGAGTTCAAACAGAGATCCAACCACTTGTAGTTATCCCTGAAGACAAAAAAGCTTTATACCCAATAGTTATATATATGGGTAAACAAACCTTAGAAGGATGGGAGGTAATTATCCTCTCTAAAACTGAACGTGGAAGAGGTTATGAGATTACACCTCAATTGAGAGAGAGATTATCACAAAGACTAATTCCATTCACAGACTATGATAAATTTTTGGACATTATTAACCCAAAAGAAGTTTCAACAAATGAGTTACCACTTGATATCATAGCCACTCTATCTGCAAACGAGGTTATAACAATTTTATCGGATTTAGGGTATAATAAAGCTCCAAAAGATATAGAGCAATTTTTTGACCCACAGACAATCTTATTCATAAATAACAGATTATCTTGATACCCTCACAAAATCCCCTCTCACGGGGTTTCTCAAAATATATTCCAAGAAAATGCCCGAAGAACGGGGCTTCGAACCCCATACCTCAACGAATATATCTTTCTTAGCTCTCCTTAGTTCAGAATATTCTATAGCTATATATATAGCTATTATATACCTCAAAAGGCAAGGAAAGCAAAGAAAGACACCAAGAAGACTATATCCCGATCTAGAATATCACAGAAATCCTGAAATTATATATTAGATAGTTAAAAATCTAGGATATTCACTCCAAATATACAATTATCAGTAAAAAATAATGTAATTTAAAACAATATGTAAAGGATAAATAATGAACAACCCGACACTAGACACACTAAACGGAGAGAGAGATTTTTTAGTCGATCAAATTCAAAGACTTACACCGGATGCAATGGAGATTAAACAAAAACTGATCACAGAGTACGAAAAGTATGTTCAATCACCTTTAGCCGTTCATAAAATCGGATGGGGGTATAACCTAGAAAATCCTAGGGATCTATTAAACAAGATTAGCCAATTAGGAGAGGGGATTATGTTTGTCAGAGGTATCATAGCTAATTATAGAGTCCAATGTCAATCTATAAATGAGGCTAAACACAAACTTAAAAATGCCATTAAAATTTTGGAGACTAAATATCATCAAGACCCAACTATCCTATTAATTAAAACAAAAACGGATAGAGTTTCTAAAGTGCAGTCTATTTTATTACCTCTAGAACAAGCCTTTAATGAATATGAGACATCAGCCAACACAGTTTATTCATATTTCAATACTTTACTTAATGAGGTTGAAGCTTTTGAAAAAGCAGAATCTACTATTAGACTAATTCACAATATTTCTACAAAATTACAAGAGGGGGCATAACCCCCTATGAGAGTTATATTTTCTAAAAACATACCCAAAGCCCAGTTTAGACTTAAATATAAACGATTAGTCACTTTTAAAATCCATTTAGATCCCAACAATAAAATTATTCAAGTAGAATACGATCCTGAAAACTCATATCAAGCCCAAGTTAAAGAGATAACAGAGAATTTGTTATTAAAATGTGCTGAAGAGATAATCACCAACTCACACAAACTCTTAGATGATAATGTAGTAATCAGAAGAGGAATAATGGATAAAAAAGCAGTTTATACTAGAGATCAACTCAAAAAGATATTAGTCCCTTATTTCCCAAAAGATGATGTTATTTTTTATCGTTTTTTAGATCTAAGAGTTTTATCGGTATTAAATAGACCCGATTGGGATAAGGAAGAGGAGGAACAAGATGTTACAAGCACTATCAAAAATACACCAACCCAATAAAACACTCACTAATGAGATGTTATCTACCATTCCCACAAAAGACTCTTTAGCTAAAGCTATATTCTACCCTTTAGATAAGATATTAGCTGAGGGAACGGACTTAGAAAAGATCCTATTCGTAGCTATAGACTTTATGAGTTCAACCCCTTTACTAGAACAAATATTTTACAATGTTTATGATTCCGGACAAATTAATAAAGTTATAGAATATTTAGAGAACAAGACGGTTTATGATATTGTTTATTACACTTATGAAGCCTTTAATTCTTCTGATATAGAGGAGGTGGTTACTGAACCTATCGATATTGAAACTTTTATCAAAATCTTTAACCAACAGTTACATAAATTTGAACTCACTCTAACCGAAAATGTTATTGAAAGATACCACAATCAAGAAAAAGCCAAAGAAGATATATTAGATACTCAAGGAATACTAGAATAGCTATTATATATCCTAAAAGGCAAGGAGAGGCAAGAAAAATACTACGACGAGCCTCTCTTAACTCAAACCATTAAGAAGTACAAAACAATGAATTTCATACAAAGGATACAAAATGGCAATGCCAAAAATTTCAGATATACTTAAAGATATAAAAGGTTTAGATCAAGATATTTTAGTGGATGGAACAAATACTGATATAGAATTCATTCCCACCGGTTCAATCAATGTAGATTCTTTATACGGAGGAGTAGCGATTTTAGGAAGAATCTCTCAATTAGTTTCTATGGAATCCGGAGGTAAAACAACACTAGCTTTACAAACAATAGTTCAAGCCCTACACCGTTATCCCGATAAAAAAGTTTTATTCATAGATGCAGAACACGCCTTAGACCTCAATTATTTAGATGCGATCTCACAAAGATTTACAAGAAAACCTTATCCTAGAGATAGAGTAGTTATTTTAAAACCAAACACGGGAGAACAAGCAGAAACAGCTATGAAAGCATTACTAGACAAATTACCTAACCAATGGAGTTTAATTGTTATAGATTCAGTAGCTACTTTATTACCGGAGGAGATGATTACTCAAGTTAGTGATGGACAAAAAGCACAGCACGCCACATTTTGGAATAAGTATATTCAAACAATCAAAGATTATGCTTCAAACCAAAATATCGCTGTGTTACTTATTAACCAATTTAGACATAAACTAATTGGAATGAATCCTATGGATAAGTATAGAATTGGATCAAATTCCGGTATAGCAGTGGGGGATAATAAATATAATAATGATAAACACGCTACTGGAGGAAATGCAATTAGATATGCCCTTTCAATTAGTTTCGTTACCGATTTTTCTAAAACTATTCAACAAGATGTAGAAGACATCACCGGGACTCTAATCAAGAAAAAGGTAGCTAATGTATTCTCCCTTAGATGTATTAAATCAAAAGTAGCCCCACCAAATAGACAAATTAAATTCGCTATTTCTCTAGATCCTAACATAGCGGGAATTATTGATATATATGATGCAGTTGATATATTATTAAAAACCGGTTATATTGAGCGTACTGGATCATTCTTCTCAATTCCTGGACACAAAAATAAGATTAATGGTAAAAATAATTTATATAAACTCCTAAACCAAGATTCTAAACTAAGAAATTCTGTTCTTAAAAAATATGCTGAGGTTTTGAAAGGAGACAATTGATATGTTAACTCTAGAATTAGAGGGGTTTCAAAAACACAAAAATTTAAAAGTAACTGCTCAAGGGTTTACCGTGATCTTAGGTAAATCTAATGCGGGTAAATCCGCTATAGTTAGAGCAATGAGATGTTTAGTAAATAATGCTATCAGCCCCTCTTATGTAAATACTAATTCTAAAAATGCCGTTATTCGTTTCAAACATAATGAGATCGAACAAACCCTAGACCGGAAAAATAGAATCAATGACACTACTGGAAATCTAGATAGATATAGAGATGTTTCTATTGGATCTTCAAGTATTAGTCCCATAATCAGGAGACAATTTGACCCTTTGTTTTTTGTAACCGATAGTTCTGCTAAAAAGGATATTATACTTAAGAAAATGGTTAACCTCTCTAGATATAAACAAGTCCAAAGACAATTAAAATCCAATAAGGTTATCATATCTACTCAGGTTAACGAATTAAACAAAGAATTAAAAATTACACAACCTTGTTCCCTCCTAGCTCGAGATATTTTAGAGACTAATCAAAAGTTAGCCAATACACACAATTTAAAACAACTTATAACCCAAGCTTTTAATTTATCTAATCTTTTAGAACGTAATAAATCTAGTCTAGAGAAATATAGAACAATCAGGGATCAAATCCAAATTAAAACTCAAGAGAAAGATAGTTATTCCCAAAAATTAGCCAATACACACAATTTAAAACAACTTATAACCCAAGCTTTTAATTTATCTAATCTTTTAGAACGTAATAAATCTAGTCTAGAGAAATATAGAATAGTTAGAGACCAAATCCAAATTAAAACCCAAGAGAAAGATAATTATTCCCAAAAGATGTTTAATGCACACAATTTAAAACAACTTATAACCCAAGCTTTTAATTTATCTAATCTTTTAGAACGTAATAAATCTAGTCTAGAGAAATATAGAATCGAATTAGAACAATTACAAATTAAAACCCAAGAGAAAAATAATTATTCCCAAAAGATGTTTAATGCACACAATTTAAAACAACTTATAACCCAAGCTTTTAATTTATCTAATCTTTTAGAACGTAATAAATCTAGTCTAGAGAAATATAGAATCGAATTAGAACAATTACAAAAAACACAACAAGTTTGTCCTTGTTGTCAGAGAGCGTTTTAAAACTGATAAAAAACAACGAAAACACACCAAAAGGATAAATAAAATGACACCACAAACAATAATTCTACCAAAATTAGTTTTGGATTTTATTCAAACAATTCAAGACAATGATTTATTGATCACCCCTACTAAAATTTTATTAGTGAATCCTGTTTCTCGCAGGATTTCGTTTGAATGGAGTCACAACACCAAATTAGAATTAAAATCCCCATTCTTAGTAGTTTCTAGTGTATACCTACTAAGAATTATTAATTATATCAGATTATATGATATCACTAAATTACACATCACTCTTAATAACGCCGGAGTTATTTCAGAAATCTTAGAAACAAACAGAGATGATATTCTAGCTTCCACTTCAGTTTATAGCCCGTTTACTGATCCTGAATACACTTTAGACCATATTTTCGGTTCGGAATTTTTCGTCACTGAGGGCACACCTTTCGTAGAATTAATAGAAGACTTCACTAGTTGGTTATCGTCCATCCCTAAGTTATCAATATTTAAAAAAGGTTATGTAGGATTTTCAAATAAACATTTAGAAATAGTAGATCACGAATTAAGATGGAAATTACCTATTCCTCACACTTTAAATTTTTTAAAAGGTATTCTATCTATTGATAATTTCAGAGTATTAATTAAATTCCTTGAGTATAACAACAATCAAATAGCAGTAACTGACACATCATTGGTTATTCAAAACAGCGAGGAACGAGTTACTATTTTATTACCTTTTGAGAATTTTGAATTAAACACTGAGAACATAAATAACCAAACTGATAATATTCTAGAAACTAAAATAGATACTCAATATTTTTCTAATCTAATCTCTTTTGGTAACTTTATCAAGATCCTACATAATGATCATATTTTATCTATAGCACTTTCTGAAAACCAAATAGATGTATCACCTTTAAATAAACACGAATATGAGCATTCCAAAATTTCTATCCCACATAATCCAATTAAGTTTTCGGGTCAAGAAGTATGTCTAGTAGATTTAGATTATATTATCAAAATCCTTAAATATTTTTCTTTCGCTGAAACAGTTACTTTTAAAGTTAGTAGTGCTATTATCAGTTTCGAACACGATCAAATAGAGGTTCAATTAGTAAAATACTCCCTATAAGTTTTTGTGGCTATCCTTATATAAATACTAAATCACAAAGGATGCCAAAATGCCATTAGCAAAAAGCAATATCATAATCAAAGATATGTCCTTTTCATTCAGCACAAAATTCAATACTTCAGTTGGATTGGTTGTTGATAGTGAAAAGGGAGAATTAGGAACAGCGATTAACATCACTAACAAAAATTACCAAGATAAATTAGGTGATGTTAATAAAGATACAGGGATGCAAACCCTAGAACAATTATTATCTATAGTTTCTGAAGTTAAAGTTTCTAGAGTTAAAAAACCAAATATGTTTACTGCCTCTGCTTTAATTTCAATTAAGGATACTCCGGCAATTAAACCTTATATCGGTTTAAACAATATAGATGGTTTTGTTTTCCCACAAGAACTAAGTGGATCTGCTACCACATATAAACCCGCAACTAAAGATGATTTTATTGTAGGCGAGGTTACTAATAAATCTCTTATCACTACCTTTAAGAATCTACCGGTAGGAACTTATATTAAAGTAAATAACACTCATTATAAGGTATTAAAAACCAACGAGGTTTCAAAAACATTCGATACTATTACATTTGAGTCCAAAGTTACTTATGCAGCCGGAGACACAATCACTCTAGATTCAGGTGTAGCTCTAACAGTTTTAAAGGCAGTGACTAATGCAACTACAGTAATTGTAGATGATAATGATAGTGTTATGATCAATGATAAAGTAGGAACAAACAAAGTTAAATCTAAAAATGTAACTACATTCCCAATTAATCAAATCACTTTAGACGGATTAATAAATACTAGTGCTAAAGTTCAATCATTCCAAGTGGTAGATAAATATGTATTCGAGGATGTTTATAAATTACTAGTATATGCTAAAGAGTTCGGTAGTTACGCCAATAGAGATCTTCAAATTTTGGTAGATAATGTAGATGGTTATGAAGATGATGAACAAGTAGTTTCAATCCAAGTATTTTATAAAGGTGCTAAGAGAGAAACACATATCGTTTCAATGAAACCAACCGTTAAAGATATGAGTGGTGATTCACTTTATGTTATGGATGTGATCAACAACAACTCTCAATTTATCGGAGTAGTGGATAATGTAAGCCTAAACAGCAAACCTGCTTTATCTAACACTGCTATCGTTAAGAGACTAGATAACAAAGCTTATGTTAAAGATGAACAAATCGCAGAAAAGGTATTCTTAGGCGATACTAATGTTATAGTTCCGGATAATTCTAAGGCTGTATTAGGTTCTGAGATTTTTATCCCGAATGAACCATTAAACACTCTACCGGATTATATGGTTTATGGAGATTCAGACATCGAGGGCAAAACTTATAAAGTGATCGCTGTAGATAGTCTAACCGTGGATGGTAATGATTATAAGAAATTAACTCTAGATGAACCATATATCGGTGACAACATTAATGAGAATCAACAATTTTTATTTGTATTTGATCCTACTCTAAATGATGCAACAAATAACATCATTAATGGAATCAAGAGTTATAATGAGCAAAAATACTCAACTTATATTTTAGATAACTCAAAAACTATTTCAATCGGAGGGGTTTTATACAGTGTAATTGACTCAGGTGTTAAATTCTTAGCCGGTGGTTCAGACGGAGACAAAGCAACCAATGCAGATAGAATAGAAGCTCTAAAAGTGTTTAAATCACCAAAACAGCTGAAAATTAATGCAATCCTAGATGGGGGTTATAGTAACCCACAATATGCTAAAGCAATTGCTGAGGTAGCTAGAATTCAAGGATCTTGTCACGCATTTATCAATATTAGTAAAGATGCTGAAAAATCTGCAAATTATGATCAAGCAATTATCGCTTATGACAACGCATTAGGATTTGATGATAGACGAGTTTCTAAATTTATCGGGTGGGAAAACGTATTTTCAACAGCTCTTAGAAAGTATGTGTTAATCCCAAATTCAACTAATGCATTCCTAACTCAAGCTTTACATAGTGATGGAATGGATAAATACAAAGCAAGTGCAGGATTAATCAGAGGTGTATTCCCAACATCAGGTAGATTTTTAAGAACGTATACTGATGAAGAATTAGATAGATATCTAGCTAGAAGAATTAACCCATTTATTATCAGAGAAGGTGTAGCTTATATTTGGGGTAATGAGACTAGTTATAAAAAACCAAGCCCATTACAATTAAGATCAGTAGCGGTCCTATTAATAGCTTTAGAGAACATCATTAATTCTAGTATTGATTATCAGTTATTTGAATGGAATGACGAAAACACAAGAGATTTACTAGAAAAACAACTAAAACAAGTTATTCGTTCTGAATTCCTAGATAAGGGTGCATTATATGACTTTAAAGTAAGCATTAAGGACCTAATGACTGACCAGGATTTAGTGGATAGAAGACTTAGAGGTTTCATTGGTATCCAACCTACTATGGACATCCAAACAATTGATTTATATATTGGAGTAGGTAATAGGGGTGTTGAGCTAAGTATGGCTTAAACTTAAGAGAGAAAGATAATTCTCTCCTCGAATTATATAAAACAAATAATAAAAAAGGACCAAACAATGACATACGGACAAGTTAAAAATGCATTAGGTAAATCCGCACAATCTTTAATGGATTGGAGATTACGCATTATTAAGTCTCCTCAAGGAATTAGCATTCCTGAAACTTTTTCACTTAGAGTTAAAGAGGTTTCACCACTCCCTGTTCCTAAGATGGAATCAGCTAAAGTAGAACTAAGTGGACACAAATTCACCGGAGCAACTAAAACAGATTTAAGCGGTGAAACAACCCTAACCGTTTATGAGGGGGTGGATGCATTAACTCAATCTATTCTAAAACAAATAGCTAATCAAGGATGGGGATTTAACGAAAATGATGTAACCGGAAACCAAGCTGCTATCGAAGATCGTAAAATGACTATTCTATTAGAATTAATGCAAAACGACAAAGTTAATTACTCTATCGAACTTAGAGACGCACTAATGTCATTAGAGGACAGAGGTAGTTTAGGACAAGATTTGGCATTACAAGAGTTAAAAATTAAAGTTGAATACGATACTTTCTACGAAAATTAAAACATTCCCACAAAATCCCCTCTCACGGGGCTTCTCAAAATATATATCAAGAAAATGCCCGGAGAACGGGGCTTCTGACCCCATACCTCAACGAGTATATCTCCTTTAGCTTCCCTTAGTTCAGAATATTCTATAGCTATATATATAGCTATTATATATCTCAAAGTACAAGGAAAGCAAAGAAAGATACCAAGAAGACTATATCCCGATCTAGAATATCGCAGAAATCCCGGAGGTATATATTAAATAATCTAACAATCAAAACCATTACTCCAAATATATAGTTATCAGTATAAAATAGTACTTAAAATTCACACACTAAAGGATAAATAACAATGGCAAACCCGAATGTAAAAGGGGCTAATTTCGAAAGACAAATAGCTAATCTTCTATCAGATCATTTCAAATCCAAATATAATACTACTAATTCTTTTAGGCGTAATATAGAGGGTTCAGGTAGTTTCTTCGGAGGCAAAAATACTCATAGAACAAAAACACATATTAATGTAGTAGTAGGGGATATTATTACTCCTGAGAATTTCCCATATGTTATAGAATGTAAGGCTTATAAAACCGCCCCATCGTTACAAGCAATAGTTAAACAAAAGGTCGGGTTATTTGATAAATGGATAGAACAAGTAGAGACAGACGCAAAAGCAGTAAATAAACATCCCCTACTTATAGTTAAATTTAACCTTGTCCCTATACTAGCACTAACTCCTAAAGTCACAAAAAGACTGACCCCATTGTTTAGATATAAAAATTATTATGCTTACATTCTAAATGATTTCCTTCCAACCATCAAAATACCTAAAGACAAATAAGTTTTAATAAAATTCTTATGGGTGAGTGGTTCTGACCCCTCCTATATACAGGATTTTTTCTTATCGTTTATTTACAAATTTTGGTGTGTTTATAAATAACAATAATCTTACTTAAAAGTATAAAACCACTCACCCACCCCCCTTTTAGAGTGTCTTCGGTTTTTACTCAAGAGCTGATTATGAGAATCCCTCTCATTCAGTAAAAAATAATGAATTAAAAACTTCAACACAAAAGGATGTTCACAATGAATACACCGATCTCAACCTTTAACACACTTAGTGTCTCCCTTATTCTAGTTATGTTTATCGTATTAATCCGCGATCTTAACAATTCACTATATGCTAGTCTAATAATCTTCGCCATTCTTATTACCCAATATTTTATTTATATCTTACATAATCAAAATCTAATTAATAATCCCTCAATGAATCATATTCTTTATTTCCAAATCACTATCATCACTTTTATAAGTTTTATTTTAGAACATTTTAATTTTACACTAAACCGACCAATCCAAGATCATTTTTTCGTTCTTATCTTATTTATTTTCGCTCATATAATTCTCCATCATTATAATCAAACTAAACTAAATACATATTTATCCGGTATCGCCCGCAAAATCAATTTAAATAAATCAATAACTCTGAATGACCTAAATCCTAATACAATTTTAGCCTATAAATCACGCCCTATTTATTTAACAAACATCACTTTAACTGAAATTCTAGACAAATTCTCATTTCTAGCCAACCACCACCTTGTCACTATTGAACCCCTTAATGCTAACCACACCGGTACTTTCAACAATATTGATCATTATCCCATCGACCAATGGTTAATCACTATTAAACAAAAATTAGGTATTACCGGTATGCTTTACCCCTCAAATCTTTATATTCAACACCCTTCTAGAGATTGCATAGGTTCTGAGGTAAGATTCACGCCTACTCACGCCATTATATCAGTCAAAACTTCAAATATTATCTATTATACTCTTTAGATACTCAAGGAATGTGTAGATTACAAGAGAAGCCAAAGGAGATATATCAAGTATCTCCGGAATATTAGAATAGCTATTATGTATCTCCAAATACAAGGAGAGGCAAGAAAGATATTACGACGAGCCTCTCTTACTCTAAATTACCTCAACAATTTAAAACACAAATTAAATATATAATGACTTTGGTGTACCCTCTAAATACTCAAAATTATTAAAATATCGAGTTCCCTAAGAACGGGACTTCAAAACATATCAAGACAACGCGCGACGCATACGCACACACGCA
>Ga0256843_1000632_pt1 | contig 29532 bp, 34 predicted proteins | sample AlvinellametaG_FD_191572 | JGI IMG/M metagenome (GOLD analysis project Ga0256843, IMG submission 191572) | Pompeii worm associated microbial communities from hydrothermal vent at the East Pacific Rise, Pacific Ocean - Alvinella | ecosystem: Host-associated > Annelida > Integument > Unclassified ...
ATTTTAAAATATTACTAAGTGAATTTAATTTTCCTAAACCTTTTTTATTTACCACTCCACTAGTTTCAAAAAAATATTTTTCACTCCATCCATCATCATTTTCGAACCATGCTTTATCTTGTCCATATGTTGAGCCTATAAAAATAGGTTTGATTCCTCTTTTATTAAGTTCCTCTTTTATAGCTTTTGCTATCACAAGATGTCCACCAGTCCCACCACCTGTAATTGCTATCATAATTTAGCCTTTTTTGATATCATTAAAACCATTCCTATAGCTATACTAAAAGCAACTATACTACTACCACCATAACTAACAAATGGAATTGGAAGACCTTTTAAAGGGAATAATCCAATAATTCCCATAATATTTAAAACAGTCTCAACTCCTATTAATGTCGCTACTCCTACAGTAAAAAGTTTATATACACTATCATTATGTGTTTTTACTTCTATTCTATTAGCTATTTTTAATATTCTAAAAATTAATGCAGATATAAGTAACATAACAATAGTTACTCCTAATAGTCCTGTCTCTTCTGCAATACCAGCTAATACAAAATCAGTATGAACATCACTTAAAAATCCCATTTTAAGCTCACCATTACCAATACCTACTCCAAATAATCCTCCATTATGAATAGCATTAATACTTTGTCTTATTTGATATGATATATCTGTAGTAGAAATATTAAGGTTAAAATAATCTTGAACTTTTTGTGGTAATAATAGATATAAATTATATAAACTACTTTTAAATCTTTCTAATCTATATGTTTTTTGTGTAATTCCTATTATAAATACTACAAGCCCAACTAAAATTAAAATACCAAATGTCCTAGGTGATACCTTAGTAAAAAATAACATCACCATAAATAAAAGCATAATAAGTAAAGTTTCTCCTAAATCACTTTGAAATACAACTATATATACAGCTGTAAATCCTAAAACTGCACCATATGGAATTAATGCCTTTAATTCCTCCATAGGATTAGAAAAAGGATTTTTAAGTAATTTTCTAGAAAAACTCCAAGCAAAAAAATATATAATCCCTATCTTAAAAAATTCAACAGGTGCAAAGCTAATACCAAATACTCTAATCCATCTTCTTGCACCTTTAATAACCGGACAAAATGGACTTAATATAGGAGTAGGCATCAAAATAATAACAATAGCTCCTAAGCTCAATAAAGTCCATCCTATTTTAGATATACACTTATCAGGATTACACTGACTAAGTCCATACATAATAAAAAACCCAATTAAAGAAAAAGCTAAAAATCTACTAAAAAAATGAAATTCACTCCATCCATATCTAGTCTCTAAATATACAGGTAATGAATATGAAAAGACTAATCCTATTCCCATCAAAATAGAAACAATAATATAAATATATTTATCTGCTGCCATTATTTCACTTTTGGTTTATAATTTTTTAATTTTTCTGTAAGTACAGCTGCTTTTTTAGCATCCATTTTTGCAAAGATTTTACTTAATACTTTTGGTGAAAGTTTTGAGAGAATATCTAAAGATGTATTCATATCCATATCTTGTAATATTTTAGCTGCATTTCCTGCTCTCATTTTTGCATAACTTTGAACAAGTTTTGAAGTTTGAGCTTTTTTGATTTCTTCCAAAATTTTTTGATATTTTTTTACTAACTCTTCATTCTCTTTTTTTGTTTTTTCAATTTTAGCTAAAGTTGCATTTACCTCTTTTAGTTTTTGATTTACTTTTGCTTCTTTTTTCTTTAATATATTCATACTAGCATCTTTAAGTGCGATAAATGCTTGTTTTTGTTCTTCTATTTGTTCTACTTTTGCTTCAAGTTCTGCTCTTCTTTGTTCAAAAATTTGATAACAATTCACTAAATTAGCTTCTTTAGCATCATTTGCTAATAGTAAAAATGGTATTAATAAAAAAAGTATTCTCATTTTTATCCTTTATATAACATTAAAGCAATATCATCCATCTCTTTTGCTTCTTTATGTTTTAATTTTTCTAAATATTTTTTAATCTCTTGACCTTGTAGATATTTCATTTTTTCATATTCTAAATTTAATTCTTTAAGTTGATTAGATAATATCTCTTTTTGATTTTCTAAAAATATTATATATTCTTGCTTTTCTTTTAATTGATTAAATAATGCATTTTGCATTATTTTAAATTGTGTTATAAGTGAAAAATTTCCCTCTTTAGGATATTCAAAAGAGTCTATTTCATTTTGTATTTTAAACATCTCTTCATATGCTTGTGAAATTTGATTATTTAATTTAATTAATTCTCTTTCTTTTTCATCAACTTTTAATTTTTTTAATTTTACTAAACTATCAAATTTAGTTTTTATTTTAGCCATAATTTACTCTTAATTTACCACCAAGCACCTATTTCATTATTTATATTTGGTTGTTTATTAAACATTTTATAAATATACCTAGCAAACATATCTGTTTCAATATTAACTTTTTGATGGATTTTATAATATTTAAATAATGTATTTTCAAATGTATGCGGAATAATAGTAAGTCTAAACCTATCTTCCCATACATCATTTACTGTAAGACTAACACCATCTACAGCAATACTTCCTTTGTCTATTACAAATTTTATATATTCTTTTGGTATTTTAATAATAATATCATAAGAATTTCCATTATTTGTAATTTCTAATATTTCACCTATACAATCTACATGACCCTGTACCAAATGACCATCTACTCTATCACTTAATCTCATAGCTGGTTCAATATGAACTAAATTTTGATAATTTTCAATAGCTACTTTTTTTTGAGTTTCAGGAGATAATTCAACACTAAATCCATCATTATATATCTTGGTAGCAGTAAGACACACTCCATTTACAGCTACACTATCTCCAATATTAGGAATATATTTTGATTTTAATGTAAGAGTATTGTTTTGAAAACTTTTTACTTTTGCAAGTTCTCTAATTAAACCATTAAACATCTATTCTCCTATCTCATTTTGAAGACACATTCCGTCAGCCCCACATACACTATCAGCACTTATCGTTTTTTGACAATTACAATTTTTAGTTGGTGTACAATTTGGAGAATATACAACTCCTCTTAAATTATCATCACAACATCCTACAAAAAATAGTGCCAATATTACTAATATTATTTTTTTCAAAAAAATTCCTTAATTAAGTTATACATCTCTTTTGATGAAACTATAGAATTTATTTTAGTTCTGAATTCACTAGCTCCATTATATCCTTTTGAATATGTGTGTAAATGTTTTCTAAAAAGTACTACACCATATTCACCATACCATTCAATCATTGCATTAAAGTGTTCTATTATAACATCTTTTTTTTCTTCTTTTGTAATACTTCTTTGCTCTTTTATCTCTCTAAATATCCAAGGATGTCCAATAGAACCTCTTCCTATCATTACACCATCAGCATTTGTATAATCCATTACCCATTTAGCTTTTTCGTAACTAGTAATATCACCATTTGCAATAACTGGTATTTTTAAAGCAGCTTTTATTTTTTTTATCTCTTCATAATTAGTTTCACCTGAATACATTTGTCTTACAGTCCTACCATGAACAGTTAAAATCTCAGCCCCACTATCTTCTATTAGTTTTGCTCTTTCAACCCCATTTATTTCATCAAAACCTATTCTCATTTTTACAGAAAAAAACTTTTTATTATGTGTTTTTGCTATAGTTGAAATGATCTCACTTAAATTATCTGGCTCATTTAGAAGATTTCCACCATATCCACTCTTTATTGCTTTTTTTACAGGACATCCTACATTTAGATCAATTCCATCTATAAAATCATATTCATTTAAAACTTCCACAGCAGCTTTTGCTACTTCAGCATTATGTGCAGCAATCTGAACAGAATAAGGAGTTTCATTTTCATTTTTCTGAATCATTTTAAGTGTTTTTTCATTTTTATATTTTAATGCATTAGCATTTATCATTTCACTTATTGTCCAATCAGCATCATATTTTTTAACAACTTTTCTAAAAGGAAGATCAGTATATCCAGCCAAAGGAGCTAAGGCTATAATAGGAAAATTAAAGTTTAGCATTTAGATACTCTTTTATATCTATTTTTACCCCATTTTCTCTTAAAAGTAGATAATATTCAAATACTTTAATATCATTTTCTTTTGCTAATTCCATAGCTTTTTCTATCATTTCATACTCTATTAAAAGATATATATATGCTACTATTTTTGATTCAAATAATTCTAAAATAGTTTCTGGTACTTTTGTGTTTTTATATAAAGCTTGAGCTATTTCTATATAATCCATATTTGATAAATTAGATTTTTCAATAAGTTCTTTTAATCTATCTGAATCTAAATTATTTAAAATTGTTTCTTTTGTAATAGGATAATCATTTGCTAATATTTCTCTAACATCTGCTTTTTTAGATAATAAAAGTAAAGCTTTATCTTTTAAAGGTGTATCAAGAGCTTCTTTTGCAGCATTTAAGTCTTCTTGAGAGATTCTATTTTCTAAATTTTTTAAATACCAAGGATTATCTTTTGAAAACTTATATTTTTTTATATCAATCACTTCCCCATTTTGTAACTTCATTAAATCACTTAAAACAGGTAATTTGTCATTTTCTTTGAATATAAGTTTATCTCCTTGTATCATTTCAATAATTTCTTCAATATCTATTAATTCTTTAACAGGTAATAAATTATTTTTATATAAAATATTATTTTCTATATTTTTTAATAAATTTGCTTTATCTTTTTTTATAGTTCTTTCTAATCTAAATGCTTTAAATTTTTCTACACTAAAATATATTATAGAAATAAAATAAAACACTGCTAAAAATAACATTGTCCATACAGCATTTAATAAAGTAATATGTACACCTAACATATCAAAAGTAGTAGTTGAATTTGTATTTATATAAGTAAATAATCCAGCAAGAGCAATAATTAAAACAGAAATAATAGTATATTTTTTCATTTTATATCCTTTGTAAAATTTAATCAAGGATGCTTTTGCACCCTTTGTTAAACTTTAACTACTTTTAGATTCTTTTTCTATAATTTCTCTACAATCTATACAATATTTTGCAAATGGTTTTATAGCTAATCTTTCTGGATCTATTGGCTCTTCACACATTTTACAAATACCATATTCACCACGTTTTATCATTTGTAGAGCTTGTTCTATTTCTTTTTGTTCGTTTTGAAGTTTTTTATAAATTAAATAGTTATTTTCACTATTACTACTACAACTTGCAAAATCTGCTTCCTCTTTTATATCACATTTACTAACTTCTCTAAATTCATTTTCTAAATTTTGTAAAATTTGAGAAATCTCATTTTTTCTTTTTAATAACATTTCTTCATACAACTTTAATTGCTGCATACACTACCCTTTATTTATGATATGGATGATTATTATTTATCGCAAGTCCTCTAAAAACTTGCTCAAAAAGCATAATTTTTGCTATTTTATGGCTTAAAGTAAGCTTTGTAAGTGATATCGTAATATCACATTTTTTCTTAAATTCTTCTTCAAGTCCATAAGCCCCACCAATAAAAAAATTGATAGTTTGTTTATCTTTTAATAAATTAGCAAATTCAAAACTATCAACTATTTTTCCCTCTGGACTAAGCGCGATATTATATCCATTTGCAAGAAATTTTTCAAACTCTTTAGAATAAGTAGCTGGATTATTATTTTTGGCTATATTTTTATTAAATATTGTTATATTTTTTACATTAGCAAATTGTTTTGATTGTTTTATAAAATCATCTATAATAGTCTTATATTCCTCTTTCTTTTCTATAGAATAGATATTTATATTCATTTATTTTACCTCTAAAATTCCACTACCTATTACTTTATATTTAGTAGGTATTTCATCATCTAATCTAACTCCACCTATAATTGCTACATCTTTATTTGAAAGTTTCGCAATATCAAGAAGCTTCTTACCACCTATACTAGACACATCTTTAGTAGTAGTAGGTCTATATGCACCTAAGCCAATATAATCTACATCCATATTATTAGCTTCTAACACCTCTTTTTCATTATGAGTAGAAAGTCCTAAAATTTTATTGCCTATTTTAGCTCTAATATTTTCTATACTCCCATATTTTTCTAAATCTTCTTGCCCTATATGAAGACCATCTGCAAATTCTATTAACTCAATATAATCATTAATTATTAAAGTTTTATCCCATAATTTTCTAATTTTTATAAGTCTATTTTTTATATCTTTTATATCTGAATTTTTATCACGATACTGAAGAATAGTAGCATCTACTTTTTTAGCTTTTAAAATAAAATCTTCAATAGATAAATTATGTCTAGAAAGAAGATCAAAATCTAAAAGGGCATATATCATAAATGACATGCCTCTTTTGATTTACATCCTGTAAGAATTAAAAGATCTGCAATAGTTTTTTTAAGTTCATCTCTTTTTGCTATCATATCAATAAGCCCATGTTCAAGTAAAAATTCGGCTCTTTGAAAACCTTCTGGAAGTTCTTCACCAATAGTTTGTTTGATTACTCTAGCCCCTGCAAAACCTATCATTGCTCCAGGCTCAGCAATAATAAAATCACCTAAAAATGCAAAACTAGCACTAACTCCACCCATAGTAGGATCAGTTAATACAGAAATATATGGAAGTTTTGCATCGCTTAAACTTGCTAATGCTACAGATGTTTTTGCCATTTGCATAAGTGAAAAAGTACTTTCTTGCATTCTAGCTCCACCACTAGCACTTACAATTACAAGTCCACATTTTTTATTTAAAGCTCTATTTACAGCTCTTACAATCTTTTCACCTTCAACTGAACTAAGGCTTCCACCCATAAATCCAAAATCAAATACTACAAGCTCTGTTAATACTCCACCTATTTCACATTCTCCACTAATTACAGAAGATTTTCTACCTCTTTTTTTATACCCTTCTTCAATTCTTTTTTGATAACTTTTTTTATCAACAAAATGAAGTGGATCTACTGGTTCAAGATCTGCATCAAACTCTTTGAATGTACCATGATCAGCTAAAAGTTCAATTCTTTCTTCTGCACTCATTCTAAAATGATATCCACATTTTGGACATGTATTGTTTTCTTTTGCTACTTCTTTATAAAAACTTAATGCTCCACAACTTGGACATTTTATCCAATGACTAGGTGCTTCACTTGGTTTTGGCTGTGGTTTTTTTGTTGTTAATTTATCCAAAAAATCTTTCCATCCCATTTTAAAATCCTTTATATAATTATTAAAAAACTATTCCACTTAAATATTTAAAATCTTTTTTGTTTTTTGCTATTAAAAGTGTATCATTTTTAATTTTAATATGCAATTCATTATTAAAATATATTCCAGCTGCTATATCAAATTCTCTAATTTCACCTTTAAATATCACAGCCTTACATCTATGGGCTAATGATATACTAAGTGCTAATGCTCCAGGGGAGCGATATTTAATATTATGCTTAGCTAATTTTTGACATAAATCGACATTTGCATAAGCTTTTTCAAATAAAATCATCTCATTTAAAGAATTTGTATATTGTTTATTATAAAAAAGATTATTTTCTATCTTAATATCTTTATCTTTATAAAAATAATCTCCAGTGGCTAAATTTATAATAAATGCTTTAGTAATTTTACCCTTTTTATTTTTTAGAGCAATACTACTTCCATAATATGGAAATCCATTTGAAATATTAAAACTTCCATCAATTGGATCAATAATAAAAGTTTTTTTAAGATTATTATCAATAAATCCTATCTCTTCTGAAAAAATATTTCCATATTTTTTAAATGCTTCTATAAAAATTTGCTCAGCAATTAAATCTATTTTCATAGATACATCACCACCAAAACCAGTTTCTACTTTATCAAATAAAGTAGAATCATTTTGATGAATAATTTTAATAATTTTAAGACTTGCCTGTTTACAAATTTCTAAAAATTTCATTTAAATAAACTTCCTCTATCTTTAATCTCTTTCATATTTTCATCAAAAAATGTTGGAGTACCTTTAGCACCCAATTCTTCTACTGCTTTTTTTGATTTAGCTATCTCTTTTGCTACCATCTCTTTTTGAGCTTTTGTAGGTTTAAAATCTTTCCAAGCATTGCTACCTTGTAATGTTTCATGGAATCTTTGTACTTTTTGAGCTTCTGTAGGTGCACTTAAAATATAATCTATCATAGCCATAGAATGTTTATGAAATGGAAGAGGTAAAAATATTACATGAATTCTATATTTTTTTGAAAAATCTGTGTTTTTTGCCATCTTTTCAAATCTTTGACAAAATGGACACTCAGGATCAGTAACAATATATAAATCTTTTTTACCACTACCAAAACTAAATAAAACACCATCTTTTACTATTTGTTTATTTCCTTTAAAAGGTTCAGCAGGATAATTAGCTTTTAAAGGTTTTTTTGTTTGATTATCTAATACATTTCCTAAAATTGTATATTTTTTATCTTTTGTTATAAAAAAGTTCCCTTCTCCTCTAGCGTCATAAATAGTGATAATATAAAAATCTTTTTTTTCATCACCTTTTACTTTTAAACCTTGAGAAAGTCTAGGTTTAATTTGATTATATAATGGAGTATTCTTAATAACTTCTAAAGCTTCTTTTTGATTTAAAATATGATCACTAGCAAATAAACTAGCGACAATCCCCATACTTAATAATATTTTTTTCATTTTAATTCCTTTATAATCTTCTTTACTACTTCTTTTGGATTATCTGCTTTATATATAGGTCTTCCTACTACTATAAAATCAACTTTTGCTTTTTTAGCAAACTCTATATCAGCTACCCTCTTTTGATCTCCTGCATCCTCTCCAAAAGGTCTAATACCAGGTGTAAGAGTAATAAAGTTATCATCTGTAATATCTTTTATATCAAGACTCTCAAATGCACTACATACTACACCATCAAGTCCATTTTCATAACTCATTTTAGCAAACTCTTCTGCTTTTTGTGCTATTGGTTTTTCATATATTTCTTCAAATGTTTCTTCATCAAAACTAGTAAGTGCTGTCACAGCTAAAACTAAAGGACGATTTTCATATTTTGATAATCTATCCATTACAGTTTTCATCGCAATTTTTCCTGCACTTGCATGAATATTAAACATATCTACACCTATTTTAGTAATCTCTTCTGCTGCATCTGCCATTGTATTTGGAATATCATAAAGTTTTAAATCAAGAAATATTTTAAATCCAAGTTTTTTCAATTCATCTATAAAAGGTTTTCCATCCCTAATATAACTTCTAAATCCCACTTTTAACCAAATATCATCACTTATACCAGAAATAGATTTAGCTAATTCTAAATTTTCTTTACTTGAAGGTAGATCTAAAGCAATACATAATTTCAATTTTTGTCCTTTGCTATTCTGTCTAATATACCATTGATAAATCTTGTAGAATTTTCACTACTTAAAAGTTTTGCTATCTCTACACTCTCATTAATAGCTACTTGATATGGTAAATCTGTAAATAATATTTCATATACACCAAGTCTTAAAATTGCTTTATCTACATTATCTAATCTATCAAATTCCCAATCTTTACTTAAATGAGATTTTATAGCTTCATCAATTTTTTCAATATTTTCTAAAACACCATTTAATAAATTTATAGCAAATTCTGCTTTTTGCCCTTTTATTTTTCTTTCTTCTAAATATTCTCTTGCTTGAGTACTCATATCATTACCCAAATCAAGAGCATATAACATCTGTACTACTGCTGTTCTTGCTTGTGTTCTTGTTGCCATTTGTAGCCTTTAAATATTTTTATAAAGGTTAATCATCTCAATTAAACCTGTCATAGCTTCAAAACCTTTGTTTCCAGCTTTTGTACCAGCTCTCTCAATAGCTTGCTCTATCGTATCTGTTGTAAGTATTCCAAAAGTTACAGGAGTTGAATGCTTCATAGTAGCATTTGCTATTCCTTTAGTCGCTTCAGCACTTACATAATCAAAATGGGGAGTTGCACCTCTAATTACAGCACCAACAGTACAAACACCATCATATTTTTTACTTTGTAGTACTCTCTCAAGTACAAATGGTACTTCAAATGCACCTGGTACTAAGATTAAATCTAAATTAGATTCATCTCCTCCATGTCTTAAAAATGCGTCTTTTGCACCTTCTACTAATCTATCTGTAATTAGATGATTAAATCTTGCAGAAATAATTGCTATTTTAGAATTTTTATCTAAATTTAAATTTCCTTCAATAATATTCATATTTTATCCTTAAAAATTTTTTAAAATTATATCAAATTAAGTTTTTTAATAAATTAAATTACCTGTCTAATTCTATCTATATCAACAAGTAAATCTGATAAATCTTCTAAAGGAAGCATATTTGGCCCATCACTTAAAGCCTCATCAGGATTATAATGAGTTTCAAAGAAATATCCATCTACTCCAATAGCTGCTGCGGCTTTTGCTAAATGAGGAACAAATTCTCTTTTTCCACTACTTTTTCCATTTGCCCCACCAGGCATTTGTACAGAGTGAGTTACATCAAATACAACAGGCGCAAATTCTCTCATAATAGGAAAACTTCTCATATCAACAACTAAATTTCCATATCCAAAAGTAGTTCCTCTCTCAGTAAGCCAAACATTGTGTTTTTTAGAATTTTCATAACTTACCTCATCACAACCTCTTGTTTTTAATACTTTTAATACAGAATATTTCATATCAGCAGGATTCATAAACTGCCCTTTTTTAATATTTACAATTTTATCAGTTTTAGCTGCCGCAACTAAAAGATCTGTTTGTCTACATAAAAATGCTGGAATTTGTAATACATCTACAACTTCAGATACTGGCGTTACTTGAATAGTTTCATGAATATCTGTAAGAAGTTTATACCCAAAAGTATCTTTTACTTCTTGAAGTATTTTAAGTCCTTCTTCAAGACCTGGTCCTCTATAACTATCTAAACTTGTTCTATTTGCTTTATCATAACTAGCTTTAAAATAAAATTCATATTTTTCATCTGCATAAGACAAACTTTCTGCTATTCTCATTATCTGATCTCTACTCTCAATTACACAAGGTCCTGCAATTAATATCATAAATTTTCCTTTTTTTTGATATCATTATAACATAGATTTAGAAAGTTAAGGTATACAATGAATTTATTGAACAAAAAAAACATATCAAAATTTATTATATTATTACCATTTTCAGGTGTTTTAATAACAGTAATCTTACTTACATTGATTACTATGTATAGCTTAAATAATAATTTTGAATTGGAAAAAGAAAGAATTACTAAACAATTTTTTATAAATTTAGAAAAAACAACAAAACAAAGAGTAGAAATTGCTTATAATTTAATTAATACTTTACATAATAATATTCCTGATGTAAATCAAACATTATCAATATTTAAACAATCATTGCATAATTTAAGATGGGACAAAAAAGGATATATTTTTGTTTTGGATGATAAAGGTTACTCCATTTACCATCCAAATCCCAAGTATATAGGTACAAATCAATGGGATATGACAAGAAATGGTATAAAAGTTATTCAATTACTAATCAAATCTGCACTAAATAACCCAAATGGTACTTATGTAACATACCTAGCATATAATCCAACTGGTAAACCTCTTAAAAAAATCTCTTTTTTAAAAGTATATAAACCTTTACATTTAATAATAGGTAGTGGTGTATATTTAAACTATTTAGACCAAAAATTATTAGAACAAAAAAAATATATTAATAAACTTTTAAAAAATATATTATCTAAAATATTAATATCATCTACTTTAATACTATTATTAATGATAGTTATTACATCTTTCTTATCATATAAATTAAAAATATTATTCGAAACTTATGAACAAGAATTACAAGAAGAAAAAGAAGCATTATTTAAAAAAGCAAATTTTGATTTATTAACTAATTTGTATAATAGAGAATCGTTTTTATTAAAACTTAAAAACTATATAGCTTTAATGAAAAGAAATAATTACAAATTAGCTATTTTATTTATAGATTTAGATCATTTTAAAGAAATTAATGATACTTTAGGACATAAAGCAGGTGATGAGGTACTAAAAATAACTGCTGATAGATTATTAACTAGTGTAAGAGAGAGTGATGTAGTTGCAAGATTTGGTGGAGATGAATTTATAATATTACTAACAAATATAAATACTATAGATGAGGTTGTAGAATTAACAAATAGAGTACTAAAAAAATTAAAAGAGCCTATTATATTAAATAACAATCAATACTATATTTCAGCTAGTATTGGAATTAGTGTATCTCCAAATGATTCTATTGATGCTAATACATTAGTACAATATGCAGATATAGCTATGTATAAAGCAAAAAATTCAGGAAAAGATTGTTTTGCGTTTTATCAATCAAAAATGACTGCTGATGTAAATAAAAGAATAGATTTAAAAAATGATATTTTTAAAGCTTTAAATAATCATGAATTTGAATTATATTATCAACCACAATTTGATAAATCAGACAATATTATAGGAGTAGAAGTACTAATCAGATGGAACCATCCTAAAAAAGGGATTTTATATCCTATGGAATTTATACCTTTAGCAATAGAAATAGGTTTAATAGATAAAATAGACTTATGGGTTATAGAAAATAGTATAATTCAATATCAAAAATGGAAAAAAGAAGGTTTTGATGTACATACTATATCTTGTAATGTAACTTTAAGTCATATGTTAAAAGATAATTTTATTAAAGATTTAGAAAATATTATAAAAAAATACAATTTTGATGCAACACATTTAGACTTAGAATTAAGAGAAGAAAGTATTATGAAATATCCACAAAAAACTTTAAAAATACTAGAGAAATTATCTAAGTTAGGTATTCAAATTAGTATTGATGATTTTGGAAAAGGGTATCTATCATTATTGTACTTAAAAAAATTCAATATCTCAAAATTAAAAATTGACAGAAGTTTTATTCAAGATATTCCAAATGACAAAGATGATGAAATTATCACAAAAGCAATTATTTCATTAGCTAAAAGTTTAAATTTAGAAATTGTTGCTGAAGGTGTAGAAACACTTCAACAAAAAGAATTTTTATTAGCATATACAGAGTTATATGTACAAGGTTTTTTATATTCAAAACCTTTACCTATTGATGAATTTGAAAAACTTTTTTTAAAGGGAAAAAATGGTCGTAAGTAAATATAGTGCAAGTGGTAATGATTTTGTAATCTTTCATAGTTTTGTAAAAAAAGACAGAAGTGAACTAGCAAAAAAATTATGTCATAGACAAGATGGAATAGGGGCTGATGGTTTAATAGTATTAGTCCCTCATGAAACATTAGATTTTGAATGGGAATTTTATAATAGTGATGGTAGTTACGCAGCTATGTGTGGTAATGGTACGCGTGCCACAGCACATTATGCATACACAAAAGGTCTTGCTAAAAAAGAGATGAAATTTTTAACAGGTGCAGGGGTGATTAGTTGTAAAGTAGAAGAGAATATAGTAGAAACAGAACTTACAAAACCTGAACTTGTAAAAGATTACTTTACAGAAGAAGGATATGAATGGATACTAATAGATACAGGAGTACCTCATTTAGTAGCATTAGTGGAAGATATTACAAAATTTGATAAAAATATTGCTCGTAAAATGAGAGAAAAATATAATGCAAATGTAAACTTTGCAAAATTTGAAGATGGTGTATTAAAAGTTAGAACATATGAAAGAGGAGTTGAAGATGAAACTCTTGCTTGTGGAACAGGAATGTGTGCTAGTTTTTTAAGTGCAAAAAACAAAAACTTCATAGATAATTTTTCAAAAATCTATCCAACAAGTGGAGAAGAACTTGAAGTAAGATTTGATAATAATACTTTATATTTTAAAGGTGCTGTAAAAGAAACTTTTATTGCTAATATAGATATTAAGGATGAAAAATGAAAAAAACTTTAATATTTATAGGTGCTTTATTCTTTGCTGGATGTGGCACACAAATAGATCTACACCAATATTCAACTCGTATAAACTTACCAGCACAAATTCCTAATGCTTGTAGAGATGAATATAAAAATCTTTTACAACCACCAAAAGTAGCTATTATGAGATTTAATAATAATTCAAACTTTGGTGTAGCTACTATTTCAAATAAAAATGCTAAAAACAATAGAAATTTAGGAGTATCTGCTGACTTTATTTCATTAGGAGTATATAATAATTCACAAAAAAACTCTACAACAACAAAAAGAGTAGTTGATCCAAAATTAGATAGAGCAATCACTTCATCTGTAGAAAGTATGCTTGCAGATTTAGGTGGAGTAGATGTATATTCTAGAGATGATTTAGCAAAAGTAATAAAAGAACAAAAACTACAACAATCTGGATTATTCGATGAAAATAGTTTAGTTCAGTTAGGTAAATTAACTGGTGTAAGATATATAATAACTGGTAGTATAGATGGAGTAATACAAGAATATAAAGATTATACTTCAATGGCAAAAATAGCAAGTGCTGTAACAGCTAGCAATAGTAATAAAAAAAATGTAAATAAAACATTACTAAAAATTTATGCTATGAATATGTCTGCAGAAGCATTAAGTGGAATGAAAATTACAACTATTGTAACTTTTAAAGTAATTGATGTAGAAACTGGAAAGATTTTATTTACAAAACAAGCTAAAGCATCAAAAAATATCGGTAATTTTAAACACCCTACTTATTCACAAATAATTGGTGGTGTAAAATACGATATTATGCAAGCATTACAAAAAGTTAAGCCTGCTTTTTCTCAATACTTTGCACCACAAGGATATATATTACAAGTAAGAACAGATAAAAAACATGAAAATTTTATAGCACAAATAAATTTAGGTTCAAAAGAACATATAAAACCAGAACAACAATTTAATGTATATCAATTAAGTGAAATAATAGATCCTGTAACAGGTAAAACTACATGTGACAAATCTACAATGAATGTAATTTTAACAATATCAAAAAATCAATTACAAGCACATAGATCATGGGGAATTGCTGATGGTGAAGATGCAGTAAATTTAAGACCTGGTCAAATTGTAAAAAGAAAAATATTAAAAAACAGCTTATTTTAAAGGGAGTTTATGAAAAAAATATATATTATATTACCAACATTATTTTTAATAGGATGTGGAGTACAAACTCCTACAAAAACAGCTTATCCAAAACAACATTCTATAGCGCAACAACAAATAAATGCTCAAAATGCTTGGGATGAATTAGATGGAAAAACAGTTACAATTAATAAAAAAATCCAAAATACTACAACAAATAGTATAAAAACATATAATAAAACTAAACAAACTATTAAATCATCTCTTGAAAAAGCAGATTCTATTCCTGATTGGTTTTATGCTCCACCAAAAAGTAATAAATATTTTTATGGAGCAGGAGAAGGAGATACTACAAAACAAGCACAAAGTAGTGCTTTAGATTTAATAGCTAGAGAAATACAAACAACTATATCTAGTGATTTATCTATATCACAAGGATATACAGGTTCAAATACAAATGTTTATCAAAGTGTACAAAACAACATAAATACAGAAGTTCAAAAAATCAAGTTTTCAAATATAGAAATTATGAAAACTGTAAAAGTTGGTAATAAAATATATACATTAGTAAGAGTAGATAAACAACAACTATTTAATTCACTAAAAAATGAATTTGAAACTTTAGATAAAAAAATAGACACTCAAATACAGCAAAGCCAAAAATATTCATTATTAGACCAATTAATTACATTAAATAAAATTAAACCTGAAATTAAAAAAGCAATATCTATTGCATCAATTTTAAATACATTAAATCCAAATTTTGACAATCAAAAATATATTAATAAATACAACAATTATCTAAATAAAAAAATAAAAATTTTACACCAATTAACTTTTAGTGTATCACCAAATAACTTATTTTCTCAAAAACTAATAGAAGTTTTAAATCAAAATGGATATAAAATTTCAAACCATTCAAATATAAAAATAAATATTCAAAAACAAGTAAGAAATTCAAATATAATGGGCTTAGCTGTTGCAAGAGTAACAGTAAATATTCAAGTATTAGCTAAAAATAAAATATTAAGTTCAACTTCTTTAGAAGTAAAAGGAATTTCAAATAATTCTAAACAAGCATTAGCAAAAGCTGCAAATAATTTCAAACAAAAACTTCAAAAAGAGAACATTAATAAACTTTTAGGACTAGAATAGTCCTTACATTCTCTTTCATATAAAAAACTCCTATAATTTTTGATATAATACTCATAAAAAACTAAAAAATTAAAGGTAATTTTATGGGAATGACAATAACTGAAAAAATTTTCGCTCATCATATAGGAAGAGATGTAAAAGCTGGTGAAATAATCAGATGTGATGTTGATATGACTATCGGAAATGATATTACAACTCCTATCTCAATTAGAGCTTTTGAAGAAAGTGGGGCTAAACAACTTGCAAAACCTGATAATTTTGCTATAGTACTAGATCACTTCATCCCTGCTAAAGATATCGCAAGTGCTAATCAAGCTAAAATAAATAGAGAATTTGCTTATAAACATAACTTAAAACATTTTTTTGATGAAAAAAGAATGGGAATTGAACACAGAGTATTACCAGAACATGGTCTAATAGTTCCAGGTGATGTAATTATTGGTGCTGATAGCCATACTTGTACACATGGTGCATTAGGTGCATTTGCAACAGGTATGGGAAGTACTGATATTGCATTTAGTATGATTACAGGTACTAGCTGGTTTAAAGTTCCAGAAAGTATTAAAGTAGTGTTCACTGGAAAAAGAGGTGAACATGTATATGGAAAAGATTTAATTTTAGAACTTATTAGAAGAATAGGTGTTGATGGTGCTTTATATAAAGCATTAGAATTTACAGGAGATACTATAGAATCACTTCCAATTGATGATAGAATGAGTTTATGTAATATGGCTATTGAAGCTGGTGCTAAAAATGGTATCGTTGCTTATGATGATATTACAAAAGCATTTTTAGATGATGTAGAAAGTAGATTCCCACTAAGAAGTGAAAGAGTAATTCACTATTCTGATAGTGATGCTGAATATTCACAAGTGATAGAAATTGATGTAAGTAATCTTGAACCTGTAATAGCATATCCATTTTTACCAAGTAATGGTAAAAGTATGAGTGAAGCTGTAAAAGATGATATTACAATAGACCAAGCATTTGTAGGAAGCTGTACAAATGGTACACTATCAGACCTTAGAATTGCTGCTAATATTTTAAAAGGTAGAAAAGTAGCTAAAAAAGTAAGAATGATTGTAACTCCTGCTACTCAAAGAATTTTTAGACAAGCTGAAGCAGAAGGTTTAATCGATATATTTATTGAAGCTGGTGCAGTTGTAAGTAATCCAACTTGTGGTGCATGTCTTGGTGGATATATGGGAATTTTAGGTGATGGTGAAAGATGTGTATCTACTACAAATAGAAACTTTAGAGGTAGAATGGGTGCTAGAACTAGTGAAGTTTATTTAGCAAACTCTGCTGTAGCTGCTGCAAGTGCTGTAATGGGGAAAATTGCTGACCCAAGAGAATTAGATTAATAGCTTAATAGTTCGTAAGAGATTAGTTCGTTAGTCTTTTTATTCTAACGAACTATAGAACTAAGTACTAACGAACTTAAAGGAATAATTATGTTAGATATAGGATTTAGCGAATTTTTAGTAGTTATAGTTTTAGCTGTATTAGTTTTAGGTCCAGATAAATTACCTGAAGCTATGAAAGATTTCGCAAAACTTGTAAAAAAAGTAAAAAAAATGTGGAATGATGCTACAAAAGATATAACTCGTGAGCTTGAACTTGAAGAAATGAAAGAAGAAGTAAAAAAATATAAAGACGAACTTAATAAACTACAAAATGAAACAAAACTTCCTGATATAAATACACCAGTAGATGGAATCGGTAGTAGAGATATGAAAGACTTTTTAAAATAAGGATATAAAATGACACTAACAACACCATTAAAATCAAATAGAATCAAAATTATGCTTTTAGGAAGTGGAGAACTTGGAAAAGAAGTTGCGATTGAAGCTAATAGACTAGGATGTGAAGTGGTAGCTGTAGATAGATATCCAAATGCTCCTGCTATGCTTGTAGCACAATCTTCACATGTAGTTGATATGAAAAATAAAGAAGCTTTACTTGAAATAATAAGAAGAGAAAAACCTGATTATATATTACCTGAGATTGAAGCACTTAGTATAGAAGCACTTTTTGAAGCAGAAAAAGAAGGATTCAACGTTATTCCAAATGCAGAAGCAGTAAATAAAACAATGCATAGAAAAAACATAAGAGTTTTCGCGGCAGAAGAGCTTGGTCTTAAAACAAGTAAATATAAATTTGTAAAAACTTTAGAAGAACTTCAAACTGCTGTAAAAGAGATAGGAATTCCTTGTGTTGTAAAACCTGTAATGAGTAGCTCAGGTCACGGACAAAGTATTATTAAAAGTGAAAAAGATATTGTTAAAGCATGGGAATTTGCACTAGAAGATGCTAGAGGTAGTGCAGATGAACTAATAGTGGAAGAATTTGTGCATTTTGACTATGAAATTACACTTCTTACTGCAAGAAATGATAATGAAACTATTTTTTGTCCACCAATAGGACATATTCAAAAAGATGGTGATTATATATTTTCATGGCAACCAATGCAAATGAGTGAAATAGCACTTAAAAAATCTCAAGAAATAGCCAAAAAAATCACTGATGGACTTGGTGGTAGAGGTATTTTTGGGGTTGAACTTTTTATAGCAGGTGACGAAGTTTATTTTTCAGAAGTAAGCCCAAGACCTCATGATACTGGAATGGTAACAATGATAAGCCAAACTCAATCAGAATTTGCTTTACATATAAGAGCTGTACTAAATTTACCTCTTGGATTTGAATTTATCAAAGAAGCCACTTCAGCTGCTTTTAAAGCTGATTGTGATAGTTATAATCCAACATTTGAAATTGATGATAGCTTATTTAGTAATAATTCAAGATTTGTTGTGTTTGGAAAGCCAGAAAGCCATAAAGGTAGAAGAATGGGTGTTTTACTTGTAAGTGGAGAAAACAGCTTAGAAAAAGCAAAAGAGATGATTAAAAAAGTATCAATAAAATGATTATTAATATCATAATATTAGAAATAAAATTTAATTTTAAATCATTTTTAGAATTAATATTTTAAAGGTTTAATAGTGATTTTTAGAAAAATATCAAATTATGCAATAGTTGGTGGTTTAGGAGCTATTTTAATAGCAAATTTAACTGGTTGTGGTGATAATAATAAAGAAAATAATAATCAAAATGTATTTGACCAAGCTAGTCAAAAGAAAGGTGCTTTTGTTGTTATTGAAGAAGTAGCACCAAAAGAATATAAAATCACAGATGAATATCCTTCTTCTACTACAAGAGTTATTTTAAAAACTCTTGATGGAAAAGAAAAAATTCTTTCACAAGAAGAATTAAATAAACTAATAAAAGAAGCTGATAAAAAAATAGAAGAAAACAGATCACCATTAATAAATCCAGAAATGAGTAGTGGTGGGATGAGCTTAGGTGAAACTATTTTAGCAAGTGCAGCTGGAGCAATTTTAGGTAGTTGGATAGGTAGTAAATTATTTAATAACCCTACATATCAACAACAAAGAGAAAGAGGGTATAAATCACCTACAGTAATGCAAAGAAGTAAAGAAAGCTTTAGACAAAAACCAAAAAGTACTTTTTCTTCATTCAAAAAAACTCCTAAAAAAGGTTTTTTCTCTACTTCTAGTTCAAGAACTTCTTCTTCATTTTTTGGTGGTTAATATGAATTTAATTACATTAAAACCTTTAACTCCTGAATTTTTGGAGTCTATAGGTTTTTACTGGCATACAGATAAAGATATGAGTAGTTATATAGATAATAAAATAGTAGCTATCACTCCTACAGAAGCTCAAAACTATGCAAATGCAGCAAATGAACTATATGATATGTTTATTGAAGCTGGACAATATGTAATAGACAATAATCTATTTCATGAATTGAATATCCCTTTTAATTTAGTAGAATTAATAAAAGAAAGCTGGGAAAATGATGTACATTGGCACCTATATGGAAGATTTGATTTAGCAGGTGGAATAGATAATAAACCTATAAAATTAATAGAATTCAATGCAGACACTCCAACTGCATTATTTGAAACTTCTATCATACAATGGGCATTATTAAAAGCTAATAATTTAGATGAAAGTGAGCAATTTAATTTTATTTATGAAGCTCTAAGAGATAATTTTAAAAGATTAGTCACATTACAAGAAGATATCTCAAATTTTAATAATATATATGAAAATTGGAAAATACTTTTTAGTAGTATAAGAGGTAATATTGAAGAAGAAAATACTACAAAACTATTAATGAATATAGCAAAAGAAGCAGGATGGAATGTAGAATTTGCCTATATTGATGAAGTTGGTTTTGATGATGAAGGTATTTTTTATAATGATATTCAATATGAATTCTTTTTTAAATTAATTCCATGGGAAAATATAGCAATAGAAGAACCAGAACTTTGTGATATTCTCACAAATATAGTAAAAAATAAACAAGCTATTATTCTAAACCCTGCATATACTTTATTATTCCAAAGTAAAGGTATTTTAAAAATATTATGGGATTTATATCCGAATCATCCATTATTACTAGAAACTAGTTTTGAACCTCTTAAAAACAAAAAACAAGTACAAAAAGTAACATTTGGAAGAGAAGGGGAAAATATCACTATCTATGATGAAAATATGAATATTATCACAAAAACTAATGGTGATTATCAAAATTTCAATAAAATATATCAAGAGTTTGTAGAATTTCCTAGTGATGGAAAACACTATTATCAAGCAGGAGTATTTTTCTCTTATGAAGCTTGTGGTATTGGATATAGAAAAGGGGATTTAATCATAGATAATATGAGTAAATTTACCGGACATATTATTAAAAATGATTAATTTTTGTTTCTTGTGAAACAATAAATTATTGGTATAATATAAAAATATATTTACATTAAAAAATCAAAAGGAATTAAATGAAAAAACATGCTTTATTTAACAACCTAACACCAGAAGAATATGAATTATTTATACAAGCTTTTCAAGAAAAACATATTCCTAAAGAAACTATTATTATAGAAGAAGGTACAAAAGGGGATAGTGCTTTTTTATTAATGTCAGGTACTGTATCAGTAATAAAAGAAACTATGTATGGAGAAGACTATGTTGTTACTATTATTAAAGCAGGTGGAGATGAGTTTTTTGGTGAAATAAATTTAATAGATCAAGGAAAAAGAACATCTACAATAAAAACAATAGAAGATTCTACTATTTTAGAAATAAATAGTGATGATTTTAAAAAGTTTATGGATAAATATCCTAATATAGGTTATAAAGTTATGTGGTATATGTCTAAAAGCCTAGCTACACATTTAAGAAAAGCAGACAATGATGTAATTACATTATTTAATGCTTTGGTAGAAGTTGTTGAAAACGACTAAAAATTATTAAGTCGTTACTTTTTTACTCAATTTAATACAAAATCACTCTTTTTTATCTTTATTTTCTTTTTTTTATGCTATTATAAAACAAAAAAAGGAAATAAAATGGTTAAACAAAAACAAATGAATTACTTAAAATTCTTATATGCTTCATTTATGACTCCAAATAGAGAAATAGCTGAAATCTTTGAAGACTTTGGTCTTATAGAATATAAACATATGATGTGGGCTATGAATGATATGGTGAAAAATGGGGTAGATTTTGACATGGATATTGATAGTTTAAGAGATTTAAAATCAGAAACTGTAAATGAATTAATTACAAAATTAATTAAACAAATGGAAGAATCTTTAAATAATAAAAATACTAATGGAGTAGATGAAAATACTTTAAAAAGATTTAAAAGTGATGAAGAATATATGATTAGTGTATTAAAAACATTAAATGATGATACAAAAATAACTGCATTTGATGAGCATAAGACTTTAAAAAACATTAAAATCACACCAGAACAAGCTGATGCATTTAATTTCTTTTTAGTAGGTGAAACATTTAAAGAATATGAACTAATTACTATTTATTCTTATTTAAAAGCACATATTAATGATAATGTTGAAGCTGTAAATTGCTTTGCTGATTTAGCTAGTGATTCAATTTATCACTTAAAAAGATTTGCAAAATATGCTGCAGAACTTGGAACATTAAGTTTTGTAAGAAGTATAGATAAAGAAAAATATCAAAATGTAGAAATGGTAGAATTTTTAAAAGAAAATATTGAAGAAGAAATTGGAGCAGAAAAAGAATGTTTAATCTTAGCTGAAAAAATTGGTAATGATGATTTATCAAATTTCTTATTATTTATTTCAAGACAAGAAGTTTATCATGCAGAATTACTAGAAAGAGCATTAAGTCACCTAAAAAAATAAACACCTCCTTTTGGTGTTTCTTAAGAAACATTATTACACTTTTACTACTTTTTCCTTTAAATATATTAATCATAAAAACTTTGTATTTATTAAAAACTATTGACAATCTTATAAGATAAGTGCTATCATATAAAAATATATATAAAGGGGGGCTATATTATGTTTAATAAAACAAAATATATCAAACAAATAACCGACCTAGAAGAAAAAAATAGTGCCTTAGAAAATAGAATCTTGGAATTAGAAAAAGAAATAGAAGACCTACTATCTAAAAAAGCCCAACCAACTGACTCTACTAACAAAGATAAATCAAAAATAATAGAACAGATGATTAATAATAATGAAGAAAATGCATTAGAAATAGCTCAAAATGCAGATAGTAATATTTCTCAAATAAACTCTATGGTAAAAACGAATAAAGAAGTAAAAGGAGAAATTCAAGGATTAAAAGATACATTTGAAGAATTTATGATAGAAATAGATTCTTTATTAAATTTTGCAGAAAATTCAAAGGAAAATATTAATAATTTAAATGAAAGTGTTGATAATATAAATAGTGTTATTACTTTAATCAAAGATATTGCAGATCAAACTAATTTATTAGCATTAAATGCTGCTATAGAAGCTGCTAGAGCAGGTGAAGCTGGAAGAGGATTTGCTGTAGTTGCTGATGAAGTAAGAAAATTAGCAGAAAGAACCCAAAAAGCTACAACAGAAGTAGAAGTAACAATAAATGTATTAAAACAAAATTCTTCTAATATGTCAGAAGAGGGTAGTAAAATGGATTCTATTATGGAAAAAATAACTACTTTTATGGAAGAATTTAAAGAAGGATTTAATATATTATATGAAATTGATATTAAAACATTTAATGAATTTGAACATCTAGCAAATAGTCTTACAGCCCTTCAACAAAAAATAAATAATTTATTATTTAAAATACAAAACTATAAAACAAAACTTTTAGGTGATAGTATATACAAAGAAAGTAATGGTGAACATAGTTTTAAAGAATGGTTTGAGGGACACGGAAAAGATGCTTTTGAAGAGACAGATTCTTATAAACAAATAACTAAATCAAATAACAGCTTTAATACTAATATGGAAAATGCTATGAATAGTAATATGAAAGATGCTTTAGATGATTTTAAAAAAGCAGAAGAAAACACAAAAGACATATATTCTTTATTAGATAATATGGTAGATGAATCAAAATAATTTTTGTTTTGATATAATTCGCTAAAAAAAGGTAATATATTATATGATAATATCTGCAGGAAATGAAGAAGTTTTTTCTTTTGCTAGACCTATTGGAGTAGGGCTTATAGACAGTGCAATAAACCTTACTCATATAGCATTATTAGACAGACCAAGTTCTTTTGTATTTATAGGCAGTGCAGGAAGTTACAATCCTAACAAACACAAAATTTTTGATGTAATCACTACATCATCAGCTTCTCAAATTGAAATTTCATTTTTAAAAAAAGAAAGTTACACTCCAATAGAACAAATAGTAACTGCTTCTGTTTCACAAGAAACAATAGTAAACTCTTCAAATTATATTACTACTGATAAAATATCTGCATTAGCTTTTGATAAACTTGGTATGGAAATAGAAAATATGGAATTTTATAGTGTTATGAAAGTAGCAAAAGAGTTTAATATACCTGTAATTGGAATATTTGTCATTACTAATTATTGTGATAAAGATGCACATCAACAATATTTAAAAAATATAAAACAAGCAAAACAAATTTTAATAGAACACCTAAAAAACAAAGGATATATAAAATGAAACAAATTATGAGCTATTTAATGGAAGAATTAGAGATTGAGCCAAAATTTAGAAAAAAACAAATATTTGATTGGATATATAAAAAATACGTAGATAATTTTGATGATATGAAAAATCTACCAAAAGATTTAAAAGAAAAATTAAAAGAAGAATATATTATAAATCCTTTAACTATTTTAAATCACGAAATAGCAACAGATGGAACAGAAAAATTTTTATTTGGTTTAGATGATGGTCACACAGTTGAAACTGTACTTCTTAGAATGAAAGAAGGACAGGTTGATGAAGATGGTGAAATTATTAGTGAAGACAAATATACTGTATGTGTAAGTTGTCAAGTAGGGTGTAAAGTAGGGTGTAGCTTTTGTTTAACTGCAAAAGGAGGCTTTGTAAGAGATCTAACTCCAGCAGAAATTGTAGCTCAAGTATGGATGATGAAAAAAGTAAAAAATTTTAATCCTACAAAATCTTTAAATGTAGTTTATATGGGTATGGGAGAACCTCTTGATAATTATGATAATATGGTAAAAGCTATAAAAATAATATCAAATGAACATTGTCTACATATTAGTCCAAGAAGACAAACACTTTCAACAAGTGGAATAGCTCCAAAAATAGAAAAACTTGCAAAAGAAAATCTTGGTATAAATTTAGCAATTTCTCTTCATGCTGTAGATGATAAACTAAGAGAAGAATTAATCCCTATGAATAAAGCATATAATATCCAGTCAGTTATCGAAGCCGTAAAAAAATTCCCTGTAGATAGAAGAAAAAAAGTATTATTCGAATATTTAGTTATTGCCGATGTAAATGATGATGAAAAAAGTGCAAATAAACTTGTAAAACTTTTAAATGGAATAAAAGCAAAAGTAAATCTAATTTATTTCAATCCTTATCCAGGAACAACATACAAAAGACCAACTCCACAAAAAATGGAAAAATTTAAAGAACTTCTAAATAAAAAAGGTGTTATCTGTACTATTAGAGAAAGCAAAGGTATTGATATTTCAGCAGCTTGTGGACAATTAAGAGAAAAAACAAAAAATTAATTTAATATTCATATTAGTTTTTTATAATTACATTGCCCGTAAAAATAGTTTTTTTCATATGACTCCTTTTGAAATAATTATTTTTTCATACAACTCCCTTTCCCCTTTATAGGGGTAATAAATCCCAGTTTTCAATCTAATCTAATATACTTATAAATTAATATAAATCCTCAAATAAAATAGTATTTTATATATTACTTGTTCATTTTACATTCATATATAGGTGCTAAACTTTTATTAAGGTTTTTATTAAAGAAACTTTATACTATAACACTAAAGGAGATAAAAATGAAAAAATTACTTTCATCTATCGTAGTAGCAGGTTTACTTGCAACAAATTCTTTTGCAGCCGATGCAAAAACAGAACACGTAAAACAAAATGCAGTTATTAAAGCTGAACAAAAAGCACAAAATGTAGAACTTATCAAAGAGGCTATTAAAGCTTTACAATACACAAACAATGCTTATATTGCTTTAAATTCAAACAAAAAAGATAAAGCTCTTGAAGATTTAAAAAAAGCTATAGGGGAATTAACAGTAGTATTAAATAAACCAAATGCTCCATACTTATTACCTGTAAATGTAACAATGGAAGCAACTGAATATGTGGGGACAATAAAAAATATAGCTACACAAATTACAGCAGCAAAAGTAGCATTAGCAAAAAATCAATTACCAATTGCAAGAAATATTTTAAATACATTAAAAAGTGAAATTGATATAAAAGCTATTAATATTCCATTAGCTACTTATCCAGATGCTATTAGATTAGCAATTAAATATATCAATGAAAATAAAATCAAAGAAGCTAAAGATGTAATTGCAATGGCATTAAATACACTAGTAACAACAGATACTATTATCCCTATTCCAATTATTAAAGCTCAAGATTTAGTAATTGCTGCAAGTAAAGTAGTAAAAAAAGACAAAAAACAAGCTTTAAAATATCTTGAAGAAGCAAAAAAACAATTAAAATTAGCTGAATTACTTGGTTATACATCAAAAAGTGATACAACTTATAAAATGTTAGCTGATAAAATTAATACTATTGAAAGTAAAATAAACCATAATAAAAATACAGACTCTTTCTTTGATGAATTAAAATCAAAATTAAAAGAATTTAAAGAAAAAGCAGTATCTGTAATCTCAAAATAAGCCCCTTTGGCTTATTTTATATTTTGTTTAGGTTCACTAATATAATAACCTTGTAAATAATCTATTCCCAAATACACACAAGTATCAAATACCTCTTTTGAATGCACATATTCTGCTACAGTTTTAATTCCCATTTCATTAGCAAAATTAACTAAATTTTTAACTATTAAATAAGAATGTTTATCTTTATCTATATTTTTTATTAAACTACCATCAAATTTAATATAATCAGGATTAATATATTCAATCATTTTAAAATTACTATATACACTACCAAAATCATCTATAGCTATTTTTACACCATATTCTCTAAAATAATTAATAAACTCTTTCATAATATTATAATCCTGAATTTCTTCATTTTCTAAAATTTCAAATGTTATTCTATTTTTTGCATTATATTTGTTTATTAAATAATCTAATAACTCTTTAATAGATTTACTTTCCATATCAATATAACTAATATTAATACTAAATTCTCCTTTATCTTTAAAGTATAAAAATGTTTTTTCTATCATTTGTTTAGAGATCATTTCATATTGTTTAGTTTTAACTGCAATATCTATAAAAAATGGAGCTATATATTTTATTTTACCATTTTCAATTTTTTTCATTCTCATTAAAGATTCATATTTGATGATATTTTTATCATGATCAACTATAGGTTGAAAAAAAGGCTCTATTCTATTTTCACTAATTGCTAATTTTATCTCTTTTTGCCAAATTTTGTTATATTCTATTTTTGCTTTAAATTCTTCTTCACTTTGAAAAATCACATATGATAATTTTTTTTCTTTTGCTATATTTAATGCTACAAATGCATTATTTAAAGCATTTTCTCCAAATGCTATACTCATAGTAATATTTAAATCTATATCATATTCATCTATTTTAATAGGTTCAAACATTATATGTTGTTTTAAATAAACTACTTTATCTTCTATACTCATTTTCATTTTATTCATATCATCTAAAAACAACCCAAAAACATCTGCACTTACTCTAAAAACAGTCCAATTTGGATTATATTTTTGTAGTTTTTTAGCTACAATTTTTAATACCTCATCACCAACATCCATTCCATATAACTCATTTATTTCATTAAAATCATCTATATCAATTAAATATAAAATACTGTTTTCACTTTTAGATATCTCTTCAAGTTTTTTTCTAGTATAAATTTGTGTTAATTCATCTATATAAAGTTTAGCTTGTAATTCTTCATTATATAAAGTTAGTTCTTTAATAATAATATAGCCAATTACTATAAAAATAAATATTAAAAACATTATCATACTAAACTCTATACTACTATAAAACTCTGTTTTATTTTTTAATTCTGCTTCTAATTTATTTAATTCTATTTGAGTTTTATAAAATAATCTATTACTATCTTCTATCATTCTTCTAAATACAGAATCTAATCTTTTATAAAAAATAACCATATTTCTTCTATTAGCTTTTATCTCTTTAATCTCATTAATATTAACTAAATTGTGTTGTTTTAATAAAACTAATAAATTTTCTATTTTATGTTGTAAAAACTTCACTTTAGGAAGTAAACTAATTGCTTCTATAGAATTAGAATTTTTATAATAGATATATCTTTTTTTAAATAATTTTTTACCAACTATATTTAAATGGATAATTTTCTCATACACACCACCATTTTGTAAAATATGTAATAAATATGATAATTTATTTAATTCTTTTTTTAATAAAGATATATTAAATTGTAGTGTTTGTTTATTATTACTTAATAAAGGAACTTGGACAAATAAAGATTTTACTTTTATAATTTCATAATTAATATCAGATGCAATAACTTGCTTTGCTCTTAAATTATTAGCTGCTTTTTGGATATTTTGTACTTTTTCTAAAAAAGAAAAATGCACTACTAAAAATATAAAAAATACTATTACAGGAATACTTATTAAAAATATAATTTTTTTATTCATCTAAAAACCCATACCTTTGCATTATTTTTTTACCATCTTTTGAGGAAGCAAAATCGATAAAATCTTTTACTATTTTTTTATGTTTTGAAAAAGTTAGCATTGTTAATACTAACCTTTTTTTAGGAGCATATTTTTCATCAATATTTATAATATCTATTTTACCTCTATTTTCTGGGAAAAATGCCGTTGCTTTCCAGTTTAGTCCAGTATCTATAATTTGATTTTTTAACATATCATTAAAATCTCTTGAATCAATAGAATATAATAAAACATTATCTTCAACTTTTCTTAAAAACTCTTTTCCTTTATATTTTTTTAACACTTTTATACTAGCTTTTCCCATACTACATGTTTCAGGATTACCTAATGATAATTTAATATCATTTCTTATAAAATCATCTAAACTTTTAATATTTTTAGGATTTTTAGGATATACAAAAATAGCAATTTGATTATATCCCACATACTTTCTATACCCTAAAAAGCCATCTTTTAAATGTTTTTTTATATAACTATCACTCCCTGGTAGATATAAATCACCTATTTTAGATGTTGATAATGATTTATATAAATCCCCACTTCCACCTTGTATTATTTTTATTTTCACATCATATTTATCTTCTATAATTTTTGCTATTTTAGACATAGGTTTTACCATTGTAATACCACAATAAAATAAAAGTTCTTCTTTAGCAAATAAAGTCGTTATAAAAAATATAAATATAAATACTATTTTCATCCTCATCCCTTTTTAATTAATTCCCATATACAAACATCAAATTCTTTATGTTTTTTTACTTTATATATCACTTCACAATTTAATCTATTAAAATATTTGCCATCAAAACTATTTTTATCAAATCCAAAGTGATACACATCATCATTTCCCTTATCATGAAATGTACCATCTTCTAAGTATAAATCAGCTATAAAAAGTTTTCCATTATTATTTAGTTTTTCACTTAATACTCTTAACATATCTTGAATATTTTCAATATGATGAAATACCATACTAGCTACTATCACATCAAACTTAATATTCACATTATTCACATCTTCACATATTGCTTTTG
>Ga0256843_1000633_pt1 | contig 29471 bp, 34 predicted proteins | sample AlvinellametaG_FD_191572 | JGI IMG/M metagenome (GOLD analysis project Ga0256843, IMG submission 191572) | Pompeii worm associated microbial communities from hydrothermal vent at the East Pacific Rise, Pacific Ocean - Alvinella | ecosystem: Host-associated > Annelida > Integument > Unclassified ...
ACCATATTTTTGTCGAGCCCCAGACCCTGGAGGCGACGGAGTACTATATTAACGGCATGAGCACCTCTTTGCCCACCGACGTGCAGGAGGCGATGATTCGGTCGGTGGAGGGGATGGAGAACGCCCGTATCGTGCGCTACGGCTACGCCATCGAGTACGATTATGTGGACCCCACGGAGCTCAAGCACACCCTGGAGACCAAAAAGATCGGCGGCCTCTACTTCGCCGGGCAGATCAACGGTACCACCGGTTATGAGGAGGCGGCGGCCCAGGGGTTGATGGCCGGCATCAACGCGGCGCTGGCCATTCGCGGCGAAGCCCCCTTTGTGTTGGGGCGTGACGAGGCCTATATCGGTGTCTTGATTGACGATCTGGTGACCAAAGGGACCCAAGAGCCCTACCGAATGTTTACCAGCCGGGCTGAATACCGGCTGATGCTCAGAGAAGATAACGCCGACGTGCGGCTGATGGCGTACGGCCACCGCCTGGGGCTGATTGACGAGGCGACGTTTGAGAGGCTCAAAGAGAAGAGGCGCCTGATTGACGAGGGGATCGCTTTGATGCAGACGCGTTTTTTGACCCCTTCCAAGGAAAACCTGGCCTTTTTGGAGAGGTTGGAGGTGCAAAAGATTACCGACAAAACCCCGTTGAAGCTGATTGTGGGACGGGCCGATTTTACGATGGATAAGCTTGAGACGCTCCTGCCCGAGACGGCCGGGTGGCCCGATGAGGTCAAAGAGCAGTTGATGATTCACGCAAAATATGACAAATATATCCAAAAGCAGAAAGAGCAGATCGAGAAGATGCACGAGATGCTGGCGGTCAAGATTCCGGAAGATCTGGATTTTTCGGTCATTTCCGGCCTGAGCAACGAGATCAAAGAGAAGCTTTCGCGGATCCGCCCGCCCACGCTGGACGCCGCCGGGCGTATCAGCGGCGTCACCCCCGCGGCGCTGGAAATATTGCACGTCTATATCAAAATGAGGGAGAAGAACCGCCGATGAGACTTTTTTACTATGTGCATACCGGCCACCGGGTGGGGCTGGACCGATTGCGCCGCAGTGCCCCGGTTATCAACGCCCTGGAGGCCATGGGGATGGAGGTGACACTGCTGTGTAATGACTTTCGGGCCGGTGAGTACGCCAAAGAGCACTTTGGGGTACGCCGGTACGTGAGCGTGGACGTGGTGCGCAACATCGCCAACGTCACCACGCCCGCCGACGCCCTGGTTTTCGACTCGGCCGAGGAGGGGCGCGGGATGTGGGAGGCGATGGCAAGCCATTTTCGCGCCTTCATCCGCTTCTCCGACACCCCGGGCGACAGGCCGGAAGAGGGCGGCGCGCTGATTAGCAGTGTGGATAGCGCGGAAAATATTTTCAAGACGGCGGTGGTGGACCCGCGCTATTTCCGGCGCTTTGAGCACGGTGATGAGGTCTGCTGTTTTTACGGCGACGCCGATTATGAGAAGCGCTTTTTGGCGCTGAGCCGACAGTGCGGGGACGGCATGACGCTCTTGGAGGGCTATTACTTCTTTCCCGGTTATCTGGATGAGCTCTCTTTTGCCTTTGCCAAAACCCTTGAGAGTGAGGCGTATGACGAGGCGCTGACACGGGCGGGCCGCTTTTTGACCTTCTCGCCCCAAAGCGCGCTGGAGGCCCTGGCGGCGGGCTCGAACCCGCTATTTCTTTATGAGACGAAAGATGAGGCGACGGCAAAACGGTTGTCGGCCTGGGGTGTGCCGACGGCGTCCGTTCATGAAAAAAGAGAGATATTAACAACCGATCACACGAATCATCTGCTACGAATCGACGCAGTTGAGGCGACGGCCCGCTATATTAAAGATAAGATCGGGTAATTTTTATTGAACATTAACCTTTTTAGCCATATAATAAGCTGATTTAAAATCTCAAAAAAAGGATCAGCTATGGCAGACAACAGCCGACGCGACTTTATGGGTAAAGTCTTCGGCGGTTGGGCGGCCCTGGGCGGTCTTGGCGCGCTTTACGCGGCCAAGAAGACCTGGGATCCCCTTCCGAGTGTCAAAGCGGCCGGTTTTACGCGGGTGGATCTCTCCGCCGCTGAACCCAACGTGCTCAATGTGGAAAAATGGCGCGGTAAGCCCATCTTCATTCTGAAAAAAACCCCCGAAATGGTGGCCAAGCAATCCAAGGAAGAGACGGCGCGCGACGTGATCGTGGGTAAAGATCACTTCCTGGTCTGCATCGGCCTGTGTACCCACCTGGGATGTATCCCCGCCTATCGGCCCGACAAGCACGACTTCAAATGCGCCTGTCACGGCGGCGAATTTGACGCCAGCGGCATCAACACCCTTCCGCCGCCGCCGAGCCCGATGGTGATTCCCCCCTTCAAACTGGAAGGTACCACCATTGTTCTGGGTGAAGAGGGTCCCGAGTATAAGAAGATGAAAGAAGCAGGCGTTCTCGCCTAAAGGAGCAGGTAAATGGCACATTTTGAAAAAGCGAACAGTCTGGAAGAGTGGCTGGATCAGCGGCTGGCGATCAAAACCCTGCGCCGTGTTCTGGCCGAGGAGTACTGGATTCCCAAAAACATCAACTTCCTCTGGGCCATGGGGATGGTTCTGGCCGTGACTTTCGGCATTCTCCTGGTTTCGGGAATTTTCCTGTTGATGTACTATCAACCCAACGTCAAGCTGGCGTTTGACAGTGTTAACTACACCATCATGAAAGAGGTGGAGTTTGGCTGGCTGTGGCGGCATATGCACGCGGTGGCGGCGTCGGTGGTCTTTTTGATCATCTACATCCATATGTTTACCGGTATCTATTACGGCTCCTACAAGAAGGGTCGGGAGATGATCTGGATCTCCGGTATGTTGCTCTTTGTCACCTTCAGCGCCGAAGCCTTCAGCGGTTATATGCTCCCCTGGGGACAGATGAGCTACTGGGCCGGTATGGTTATTACCAACCTCTTTAGCCTCGGTAGCCTTGAGCTTAACGGCCTGGTCGAGTGGATCCGCGGTGACTACGTGCCCGGACAGGCGTTTTTGGATCGTTTCTTTATGTTGCACGTCCTGCTTTTGCCGTTGGTGATCATGGCGCTGATCGGCCTGCATTTTGGTACCCTGCGCATCCCCCACGTCAACAACCAAGACGGTGAGGAGATCGACTTTGACGCCGAAGCCAAAAAGTATCTGGCCGGTAACAAAAAAGAGGCCAAGGTTATCCGCTTCGCCAACGACTTTATGAGTAAGGATATGTTCGTCGTGAGCATCTTCCTGATCTTCTACTTCTACCTGGTCTTCTGGCACTTCGATTTCGCCATGGACCCCATCAACTTCGACCCGGCTGACGGTCTGAAGACACCGCCGCACATCTATCCCGAGTGGTACTTCCTCTGGAGTTACGAGATTCTGCGGCCCTTCCCCAAAGATCCCGGTCTGATCGCCTTTGGCTTCGCGCAGGTGATCTTCTTTGCCCTGCCGTTTTTGGACAAGAGCCCCAACGTGGCGCCCGCCAGCCGTCGCGGTGCTTTTAAATACTGGTTCTGGATTCTGCTGGTGGATATGATTGTCCTGACGGTCATGGGTAAACTGCCGCCGCAGGGTATCTATAGTACGATCGGCCTGGTTGCCGCCGTGGTCTTCATCGGCCTCTGGGTTGCCCTGCCGTTCATTACCAAAAACGAAAAAGCAGTGTAAGGAGGCTGGAATGAAAGAATTGAAAATTCTCGGAGTAGTCGTATTCTTTACACTGCTGACCTACTGGGGAGTGGAGCCCTATGCCCACTCCGTCATGCATCCGCATGTCGAGAGCGACGGTTTCAAATATGACGACCTGCCCGCTCTGACCAAAAAAGGTGACGCCCAGCGCGGCGCCCAGACTTTCCTGAGCGCCGGCTGTACCGGTTGTCACGGTGTCAAAGCCGCCGGTATGCCCGCGCCGATGGATCCCAATGCCGCGGCGGCCAGCTTTGGCGTCAACCCGCCCGATCTGAGCAACGCCGGTTCTGTTTATGATGAAAAATTCCTGGCCGCGCTGATCAAAAATCCCGAGCACGCTCTGATGGTTGAGCACAAATTCTCCAAAATGGGTCGTGCCTACCCGATGCCCGCCTTTTACGGCGTCGGCGGCGACAAGGATCAGGAAGTGGCTGATATTGTGGCTTACCTGAAGTCTATCGCCAAGAAAGATGTGACCCCCAAAGAGGCGTATGAACTGGCTTGCGGCCGCTGTCACGCCATGCATTATGATAACTGGACGCAGATTGGTGAGAAACCCAAGTTCAAGCATAAAAAAGATGAACTGCTCTTTGAAGCCAAAGTGCTGGAGTATCAGGATCATCTGACCAAATACCTGGGTAAACTGCCGCCCGATCTTTCCATGTATATCCGCAGTCGCGGCGAGCACTATCTTAAAACCTTCATGGAGAATCCGCAAAACCTGCTTCACGGTACGGCGATGCCCCGCGTGGGTGTAACGGCCGAAGCGGCAGAGAAGGTGATTGAGCATATGGCCGATGTGGGTGATGCCAAACGGCATGAGCGCACCAGCGTCGGTGTGAAAGTGATGATCTATCTCTTCATCTTCGCCATTCTTGCTTATCTGTGGAAACAGAGCCTCTGGCGCGAACTTCATTAATCTTTCGGTCGCGGTTTTTTCCGCGACCGCCTCTTTTTTTAATCTTCTTTTTCACAATTTGGAGTAAAATAGTCCCACTTTAATTAGCTGGGAGTCGTATGCTCATTGACGGTCATGGCCGTACGGTCAACTATCTTCGTATCTCCGTTACCGAACGGTGCAATTTCCGATGCCAGTACTGTATGCCCGAAAAGCCCTTTTCGTGGGTGCCAAACGAGAACCTGCTCACTTTTGAGGAGCTCTTTTCCTTTGTGAAAGTGGCCATTGACGAAGGCATTGACAAAGTGCGCATTACCGGAGGCGAGCCACTTTTGCGCGAGGACCTGGACAGCTTTGTGGCGATGATTCACAACCACAAACCCGATATCGACCTGGCTTTGACCACCAACGGCTATCTGCTTGCCGAGTGTGCCGAGCGCCTAAAAAACGCGGGGCTCAAGCGCATTAACGTCTCCATTGACACACTCAAACCCCATATCGCCTACCGGATCGCCCAAAAAGATGTTTTGCGCAAGGTTTTAGAGGGCGTGGAGGCCGCGCTGAAAGCGGGGTTGAAGGTCAAAGTCAATATGGTGCCGCTCAAACACATCAACGAAGATGAAATTGTGGATGTGATGGATTACGCCAAGGCCCGCGGCATGACCATACGCTATATTGAGTATATGGAAAATGTCCATGCCCACGGAGAGCTCAAAGGCTTGACGGGCAAGGAGATTTTGGATCATATAAGAAAGCGCTACCGTTTTAAGAAGCTGGGACGGGAAGGAAGCAGTCCCGCGTTTTATTACATGACGGATGAAGGGTACAAGTTTGGCATTATCGACCCCCACAAGCACGACTTTTGCGAAACCTGCAATCGCATTCGCCTCACCGCCGAGGGGCACCTGATTCCCTGCCTCTATTTTGACGAGGCGATGAGCATCCGCGAGGCGGTCAAGGCGGGGCGGATTGACGAGGCGAGCGAGATTTTGCGCGAAGTGCTTCGCAACAAGCCCGAAAAGAACCGTTGGGGGGAAGAGCAGGGCGAAGAGTCCAACCGGGCCTTTTATCAGACGGGCGGGTGATGGTCTATCTGGTTGAGCACTTTTTTTCCATTCAGGGTGAAGGGCGCCATGTGGGCGTGCCTTCTATTTTTTTGCGTTTTGGCGGGTGTAACCTGCGTTGTCCCGGGTTTGGCGTTTATGAGATTGACGGTGAGCGCGTGGCGGGGTGCGATACGTTGCGGGCGGTGGATAGCAAGCGTTTTAAAAAGGGGTGGCAAATCTTTGAGCGTGCCGGCGACCTGGTAGCGATCGTGCGGGGGTATGTGGAGAAGGCCGGCTACCGTCCCCACGCGGTTATTACCGGCGGCGAGCCGATGATTTACAGGGAAGACCCCGCCTTTTACGGCCTGGTTGGGTGGCTGGTGAGGGAAGGCTTTGAGGTAACCATAGAGACCAACGCCACCCTGGCGCCCGATTTTGAAAGGTTGGGTTACTATGAGGGGGTGACATTCGCCATGGCGGTCAAACTGGCCAACAGCGGCGAACCTCTATCTAAACGGGTGGTTCCCTCGGCTATCATGCAGTTGGCCACCCGGGGGCGGGACTCCTTTTTTAAATTTACCGTCGATCCCGCCCTCACTTACAAAGAGGAGATCGAGGAGATCGTGGCGGGATTTGGGAACGAGGTTTACTGTATGCCTTTGGGGGATAACGCGACCCAACTGGCCCAAAACGCCCCGGCGGTGGCCGCCTTTTGCCTTGAGAAAGGGTACCGCTACAGCGACCGATTGCATGTGCGGCTATGGAACAGGGAGGAGAAGCGGTGATCATTCGCAAACTTTTTCGTTTTGAGAACGCCCACATCGTGCGCAACTGCACCTCCCGGCGCTGTAGCCGGAGTTTGCACGGGCACTCATATAAAGTCGAGCTCTTTTTCGAGGCCGATCGGCTGGATCGGGGAGAGATGGTTTACGATTTTGGCCTGACCAAAGGGATGATCAAAGATTTTATCGACAGTTTCGATCATGCCGTAACACTATGGAGCGGGGATGACCCGGCCTATCTGAAAGATATGAAGCGTTGGAGCGAGCGGTGGGTACAACTGCCCGTCAACCCCAGCGCCGAGCAGTTTGCCCGCACCATCTTTTTGCTTGTTGACAGGGTATTGGAGCAGACCGAGTTTGTCAACGGCGAAACCGGTGTCCGTCTGCACGCCGTGACGGTGCACGAGACGGAGACCGGCTTCGCCCGGGCTGACCGGCAGGACGCCTATGACTCCACAATGGGTCCCGTTTCGTTGGATAAGATAGTCTTCTCCAAACGGGTCATGGAGGAGTGGCGTGATCCGGCCATGTTTGAGAAGCTGATTCGCGGGGAGCGGTTTGTCAACCCCCGAATCGTTTAAATTACCCAAATCAAAGGAGTTTTTGTATGAAAAAAGAGATGCTAATAGCCCTCTCCACAGCGGCGGTACTGGTGCTGGCAGGCTGTGGGAATGAGCAAAAAACCCAGATGAGTGTCTCATCTGAGGCCCCCAAGGCCCAAACGCAGACAGCCGCCACTGAAACCGCGGCGGTTTCTAATAAGAGTGAGGTGGTGAAGGAAGCGGTTGCGCCGGTGCAAGAGAGGGTCCAAAAGGCTCATGAAGAGGCCAAGCAGGCGGTTGAGAAGATTGAGAAGAAAGTGACCGGCGCGGTGGAGGAGGCCAAGCAGAAGGTCGCGACAGCGGCCGATGAGGCCAAGCAGGCGGCACCCAAAGCCGACGGCGCGACACTCTTTACCAAATGCGCGGGTTGCCACGGCGCCAAGGGCGAAAAACACGCTCTTGGAAAAAGCAACATTATCGCCGGTCAGAGCAAAGCGGATTTGATGAAAAAGATTCACGGTTATCAAACCGGCAGTTACGGCGGCGCGATGAAAGGGTTGATGGCTTCCCAGGTTAAAGGGTTAAACGACGCCGAAATCGACGCCCTGGCTGACTATATCTCCAAACTCTAATCTCTCTTTTGCCGGGGATCTCCCGGCAATTCATGGTACAATCTCGCCATGGAAACCTATCGACACACCATGTATACCCTCCACCTTTGGCCGATCTGGGCCCTGTTGGCTTTGACGCTGACGAATCTGCTGGTTATATGGCGGCAAAAAGGGGACAGGGCGCTTCGCAAATACCTGCGCCTTCAGGCGATCGCGTGGATTACGCTGATGAGCATGATTGTCTTTACCGGCGCGACCTACATGGCCTTCTTTCATGTGGGCTGGAGCGTCAAAATTGTGCTGATGATTGCGGCAGTAGTTGCGTTGAGCTCTCTGGAGCTAAGGCGGCACCTGGTTTTAAAGCGGGCCAGGGTGGAGAGTGAGAGTTTTGAGAAGGCCAGGGAGCGCTTTGTGCGGCTTTATCTATTTGAGTCGCTCTGGTTGGCCGGTGTCGGGGCCCTGGCGCCATATGTGTAAGGAGGGGCCGTGCGTTTTTTGTACCATCCCCTGGCCGGTGAAGAGAGCGTCACGGTAGAGGGCGAGGCCTACCGTCACCTCTTTCGTTCCCGACGCCACCGCAAAAGTGAACGGGTAACGCTAAGCAACCTGCGCGACCGGATGCTTTATGAGTATGAGATCGCGTTGGTTGGCCGGCGGGACGCGAGGCTCAGTTTGATTGCGGCCCGTCAGGATAGTGCGACATATGAGAGCGGGCTTCATCTGGCCTGGTGTCTGATCGATCCCAAAGCGGTGGAAAAGAGCCTGCCTATGCTCAATGAAATGGGTGTGTCGCGGATTAGCTTTCTAACCTGCGCCCGATGTCAACGGGGGTTTGAGCCCGATTTCAAACGGCTGGAACGGATTGTGATCAACTCCTGCCAGCAGTGTGGACGCAATACGCTTCTACAGCTTGAGGACAGCATGGATACGGCAACCTTTTTGCGAATGTTTCCCGATACGGCGGTGCTGGATTTTAACGCACAGCCCCTGGTGTGCCAAAAGCCGCCCAAAAGGGTGTTGATTGGCCCGGAAGGGGGATTTGACGAGAGGGAGCGGGCGCTTTTTAAGAAGGTCGGTATTCGTCGTTTCTCGCTGGCTACCCCTTCGGTATTGCGCAGTGAAACCGCGGCCTGCGCCGTGGCCGCTTTGGGAGTGTTTGGCCGGTAGGTTGAAAAAAAAGCGGGGTTTGGGTATAATTCGCTCCTCCCCCTAAGTGGCGGCTTCGCAAAGTACCGAGGCCGTCGCGGTATATGACGCCAAATCTATACACCTAAGGAAAGATTGATGAAAAAAGGTATCCATCCCGAGTATGTCGAGTGTCAGGTAAGCTGTGCCTGCGGCAACACCTTTACCGTGCTCTCCAATAAGCCTGAGATGCGTATTGACATCTGCAACGCCTGCCACCCCTTCTTCACCGGTTCTGAAAAGATCGTAGACGCTACCGGTCGCGTCGAAAAGTTCAAAAACAAGTACAAACTGGGCAAGTAACCCCGCTTTTTGCTTACCTTTCTTCCTACTCCGATCGGCAATATCGAAGATATCACGATTCGGGCCGTCGGGGTGTTGGAGAAGGCGGACGTACTGCTTTGCGAAGATACACGGGTCGCCAAAAGACTGCTTCAACTCCTCTCCGAACGATTTTCAAAAACCTTTCGCGTTAAACGCTTTATCTCCCTGCATAGCCATAACGAGGCCGAGTTTATCGCCGATTTGACCCCCGATTTTTTTGATCAAAACGTGGTTTACATGAGTGACGCGGGAATGCCTTGCATCAGCGATCCGGGCGCGGTGTTGGCGCGATGGTGCAGGCAAAACGGGGTGGCATACACGGTTTTGCCCGGCCCCAGCGCTTTTAGCACGGCGTATGCCGCTTCCGGGTTTGGGGCGACCAGATTTCTCTTTTTCGGCTTTTTGCCCCACAAAGGCGACGCCCGCCGTCAGGCGCTGGCGGAGGCGTTACGCCAACCCTGGCCCGTGGTGCTTTACGAGGCGCCCCACCGGTTGGAGAAGCTTTTGAGAGAGTTGGAACAGGAGGCGCCGAAACGGTCGCTCTTTTTGGCCAAGGAGATCAGCAAACGGTATGAGCGCTACTATTTCGGAACGGCGCAAAGCCTGCTTGAAACCCTGCAAGAACAGGGTATTCGCGGCGAGTGGGCGGTGGTGCTCGACGGTGTCACGCCGGACGAAGGGGATGCCGAAGCGGCTTTGGCCGAGGTGCTCTCTTCCGATATGCCGCCCAGAAAAAAGGCCAAGGCGATGGCCAAACTGACGGGCAAAAGCGTCAAAGAGTGTTACCGAGAATTAACAAAAACCGTTGAATAACGTCGCTATTCCTTTTTATTAATGAAACTTTCGATAAAATCCCTCCATGATTGTTTACGGCAAGCAGGTTTGCAAAACCCTTCTTTCACGCCATCCCGAAATGGTGACACGTCTTTTTTTGGCCAAAGAGATCGCCAAAGGCGAATTCGCCGCGATTCGTCGTTTGCGTTTGCCGATTGAGCGACTGGATGCCAAAAAGGCCCAAGCCATGGCGCGCGGGGGCAACCACCAGGGGTGGCTTTGCGAGGTGCGCCCCTACCCCTTTGCCGACATAAACGATCTTAAGCGCGAGAATTTTTTGGTGGTATTGGCGGGCGTGACCGACGTGGGAAACATCGGGGCCATTGTCCGAAGCGCCTATGCCCTGGGAGCCGACGGCGTGATTGTCGCGGGGATTCGTCAGCTGGCGCTTGAGGGGGTGGCCCGCAGTAGCGCCGGTGCCCTTTTTGATCTGCCCCTTGCCCTGGCTCCCAAAACGGCCGACCTGCTTAATGAGCTCAAGCAGGTCGGTTTTACCCTCTTTGGCGCCGACGCGCGGGGAGAGGCGCTTGAGGAGGTGCGCTTTCCCGAAAAGAGGGTCCTTGTACTGGGAAGTGAAGGGGAGGGGATCCCGCCAAAGATTCGCGGAAAAATCGATACGATGGTCTCCATTGCGATGGCCCGGCCGTTTGATTCGCTCAACGTCAGCGCGGCGGCGGCGATACTGATTTACAGGATGAGAGATGCTTGAAACCGTAATTAAAGAGAACACCCTCAAAAAAGTGGCTGAGCGCACGAAAATCTCCGAGCGCAACCTCCAAAAACTGGTAAACCGTGAATTTGGCGGCCTGCCGCGTCCTCAAGCCTTTGGGTTTGTGGCCATTATCGAGCGGGAGTTTGGCGTGGATCTGTCCGCTTTGCGGGAGGAGATGAACCACTTTTACCAAAATCGCCCCACCCAAACCGGCGAACCCATCTTTAGCCGGGAGGATCTGCCGTCGGCCCGAAGGCAAGGCGGCGGGGCCGGGTGGGCCGTGCTGGGGATAGTCCTGCTATTGGTCGGGGCGGGGTATTATTACTATCAAAACAGCGTCAAGCAGACCCCTTCCAAAGAGGCCGAAATCTCCAAAGCGTTGGCGGAAGCGGAGCGCAATATGACGGCGACCCCCTCGTTTACGCAGGCGGAAACGGAGGCCCAAAAGGTAGAAGCGGAGGCGCAAGAGAGCCAAAACCAAGCGGCGGCGCCGGCGGAACCGAACACGCAGGAGGCCGATGACGCCAAAACCAAACGCGCATCCGAGCCGGAGCCAGAACCTTATGTACCGCTGGATCCGGTGATTGTGGAGCCGACGGTGAAATTGTGGCTGGGGATTATAGATCTGAAAACGCACAAGCGGCGCGTTAAGATCATTCAACGCCCTTTCGATATCGACAGCCACGGCAAAAAGCTTCTTTTGACCGGTCACGGACGGTTTGAGATTAGTGACGGGGAGGGGAATATCATTAAACTCAATGACGCGAAGAAGCACTACTTTTTAATCGAAAACGGGGTTTTGCAGGAGATTGACGAGGGGGCGTTTCGTCGCTATAACGGAGGCAAAGGTTGGTAATACGGCTATTGACGGCGGCGGTATGGCTGACGGCCGCGTTGTGGGCCACGGCGCTTGACGAGGCGAAAGGTATGTTAAGCGCGCGGAGTGTCGCGGGCCATCAGCGGTTGTTGGCCCTGCTATTTTCGCGTGACGCGGATTTTCGGACAGCCGGCGGGTATGATGTGGGCAAAATTGCCGGTGTGCTCAAGGAGAACGGGTTACTGCGCACGGCGTTACCGACTGAAAGGGAGGTGCGTGTAAGCTTTCAAAGCGGGGAAGATGAGAGCCCGACGCTCTTTTTGAAGGTTGTCGGCGGGGCGTTACTGCAAACGGGCGTGCCCGCTCCTTTGACACGCGGCGCCCGCTTTGACGGAAGCGTTTATCGATGGGATATTGCTTACAAAAGCGCCTCGTTGCCCGATCCGCAGGCTTTGCAAAAGGCGTTGCGCCGTTACGGGGCGCGATTGGCGCGGGCACGTCTGACACAGGAGGGGGATTGGTTTTTTTTGATCAAAACCGATCGCGCTTTTTTACCGGTGGCGCGTTTGCGTGCCGGTCAGAGTCGCCGGGTGCTTCGGCCTTTACGGCCGATCTGGTTTGACGTCTCGGCGATTAAAAGCGTGACGTTTCGGGAAAACCCCGGTAGTCACTGGTATCCGTCGGTGACGGTTTATGATAAAATGCTAAACGTTTTATCGGTCAAACGGCCGCGACAAAGAACCCGTTATCTGCGCCTTCGCCTGCCCCGAACAGCCCGCTACGTGAAGGTGACGGATCGTTTTAGCATAGAGAATCTCCGCTACGGTTTACGTGTCGATGCCGGATCGGCCCGCTAGTCAACGGTGAAGGATGAAAACGTCATGTTCGACGAAATTGAATTTGAAAAGCTCAAGCGTCTTCCCAAGTATGTTTTTGCCGAGGTGAACGACCTTAAAATGGCCGCCCGGCGCGCCGGGGAAGACGTGATTGACTTTAGCATGGGCAATCCAGACGGGCCGCCGAGCGAAAAGATTATCGAAAAACTGATCGAGGCGGCCAAAAAACCCAAAAACCACGGTTATAGCGCCAGCAAGGGGATCTACAAACTCAGGCTTGCCATCTGCAACTGGTATGAGCGGCGCTACGGGGTGGCGCTGGATCCTGAAACCGAGGCAGTGGCGACGATGGGCAGTAAAGAGGGGTACGTGCACCTGGTGCAAGCCATCACCAATCCGGGCGATACCGCCGTGGTGCCCGACCCGACCTATCCCATTCACTCCTACGCCTTCATGTTGGCCGGCGGCGCGGTGCGCAAGATGGAGCTGGTTTTCAATGAGCGGTATGAAGTGGACGAGGAGCTCTTTTTTATCCACCTTAAACGGGCGCTTGTCGAGTCGGTGCCAAGGCCCAAATATGTAGTGGTCAATTTTCCCCACAACCCCTCTACCGCCACGGTAACCCCCGCCTTTTACGAGCGGCTGGTGGCGATGGCCAAAGCGGAGCGCTTTTACATTATCAGCGACATCGCCTACGCCGATATCACCTTTGACGGCTACAAAACCCCTTCGATTCTGACGGTAGAAGGCGCCAAGGATGTGGCGGTGGAGAGTTTTACGCTCTCCAAAAGCTACAATATGGCGGGCTGGCGCGTAGGGTTTATTGTGGGCAACCCCAAGCTGGTGGGCGCGGTGCAAAAGATAAAAAGCTGGCTTGACTACGGCATGTTCACCCCCATTCAGGTGGCCGCTACCGTGGCGCTGGATGAGTTTGAGGATGAGGTGCAAAAGACAGTGGAGAAGTACCGCAAGCGCCGGGATGTGTTGATTGACTCGTTCGCGAAGGCGGGCTGGAAGATTGAAAAACCCACCGCCAGTATGTTTGTCTGGGCCCGCCTGCCCAAAGAGGCCCTGCACTTAGGAAGCCTGGAGTTTTCCAAAAAGCTCTTGACCGAAGCCAAGGTGGCGGTAAGCCCCGGTATCGGCTTTGGCGAGTACGGTGATCAGTATGTCCGCATCGCGTTGATCGAGAACGAAAAGCGGATTCGCCAGGCGGCGCGTAACATCAAGAAGTATCTCAAAAGCCTCAAAGAGGAGGGGTGAAGGTGCGAGGAGCTTTTCGTCAAAGCGCCGAAGGCGCGCCGGGCCCGCTGCCGAAGCGGACTCAGCGTCAGCGTAGAGTCGGGGGCTTTGCCGCCGGCTCGTGTCAATTGGATAAAAAGCGGATTCGCCAGGCGGCGCGTAACATCAAGAAGTATCTCAAAAGCCTCAAAGAACATCAATAAAAGGGAACGCAGTGACCTTCCATAACTTTTCACTTTTTACTATTCACTTTTCACTCGACCATATCCAAAGGGTTTGCCTATGATTAAAGTCGGCATCATCGGCGTCGGAACGGTCGGCGAGAGCGTGGCCGAGATTTTGCAAAAAAATCGGGACATCATCTCCGCCAGGGCGGGGAAGGAGATTGTGGTCAAAAAAGGGGTGGTGCGAAATCTTTCCAAAAAGCGTGGCGTAAGTATTCCCCTGACAGACAACCCCGATGAGGTGCTCGACGATCCCGAAATCGACGTGGTGGTAGAGTTGATGGGTGGCGTGGAAGAGCCCTACGCCGTGGTAAAAAAAGCCCTGCAAAACGGCAAGGCGGTGGTGACCGCCAACAAGGCCCTGTTGGCCTATCACCGCTATGAGTTGGAACAGTTGGCCGGGGAGCTCCCTTTTGAGTACGAAGCGAGCGTGGCCGGGGGGATTCCTATTATCAAAGCGCTCAGGGAGGGGCTTAGCGCCAACCACATCGAGCGCATTGAGGGGATCATCAACGGCACCGCCAACTACATTCTGACCAAGATGATGCATGAAGGCGCCGATTTTGACGCGGTGCTCAAAGAGGCCCAGGAGCTGGGGTACGCCGAGGCCGATCCCACCTTTGACATCGGTGGGTTTGACGCGGCGCACAAACTGTTGATTCTGGCTTCCATCGCCTACGGCATTGACGCCAAGCCCGAGGATATTCTGATTGAGGGGATCGAGAAGATCACCCAGGATGACATCGCCTTTGCCAAAGAGTTCGGCTATACCGTCAAACTGCTGGGCATCGCAAAAAAATCGGGCGAGGAGGTGGAGCTAAGAGTACATCCGACGCTGGTGCCGCGCGATCGGATGATCGCCAAGGTTGACGGCGTCATGAATGGCGTAAGCGTCGTGGGCGACAAAGTGGGCGAGACCATGTACTACGGCCCGGGTGCCGGCGGCGACGCCACGGCCAGCGCCGTCATTTCCGACATCATCGCCATTGCCCGTAGTGGCAAAAGCTCCCCGATGCTGGGATTTAAGCGGCCGCTTGAGGAGGGACTGCGTCTGGCGGACAAAGCGTCGATAACCACCCACTACTACCTGCGTCTCAAAGTGGCTGACAGACCCGGTGTGTTGGCGGCGGTGGCCGATAGGATGGGTCAGGAAGGCATTTCGATCGAAACCATGCTTCAGCGCCCCGTGGACAACGAGGCGGCCACCCTGCTCTTGGCCACCCACGCCTGCCGGGAGTCGGCGATGCAAAGGGCGCTTGAGGGTTTGCGTAACCTTGAGGCGGTGCGGGAAGAGCCGGTGATGATCCGCATCGAGAGATAGCGCCCTCTTACATCATAAAACGGCGTGGTCGGCTGAAAAATCCGATCACGTTGGTCGCTTCAGGAAAAACCTTTCCATTTTCTTTTATAATCTTCTAACTATTGCCAAACTCCCGGAGCCTGCCATGTCACATACCAAAGAGATCGAAAGTGTCTGTACCTACTGCGGTGTCGGTTGCGATATTGTCGCCCAGGTGGACGAGTCTTGCAATACCGTGCTTAAAATCGGCGCCGACAAGGACGGTTATGTCAGCCAGGGGAAGCTGTGTGTCAAGGGCAAGTACGGGTTTGACTTTTTACATGACGACGCGCGCCTTAAAGCGCCCCGTATCGCCCGGCGTTTTCTGGAGCGCAATCCGCGCATCGCCCGGGAACTGGAGGGTCGGTTACGCCCGCTGGACGGGGCATGGTTTGAGACCGACCTTTCTGCGGCCGTCAAAGCGGCGGCCCTGAAGCTTAAAGAGATCACCGCGCAATACGGACAAGAGAGCTTTTGCGCCGTGGGCGGGGCCAGGAGTAACTGCGAAAGCGCCTATCTACTGCAAAAGTTTACCCGGCAGGTGATGGGCTCACCCCATATAGATTGTTGCGCCAGGGTCTGCCACGCCCCCAGCCTCAGGGGTATGCGTGAGACCATCGGTGAGGGGGCGGCTACCAACCCCTACAATGACATCTACGAGGCCGAGTTTATTCTCATTATCGGTTCCAACACAACTGAGGCCCACCCCATTGTGGCCAACCGCATTATCGACGCGGCCAGACTGCACGATAACGTGGCCGTCATTGACGTGCGCGAGATCAAGATGATGAAGTACGCCAAGCACAAGGCGGTAATTCCTTTTGAGGCCAATTTGCTGGTGCTTAATATGATGGCCCGGGTGATTTTGGAGGAGGAGCTTTATAACGAGAAGTTTGTCAAAAACCGGACCACGGGTTTTGAGGCTTACCGCGAGGCGATTTTGAACGACCCCTACGCCGATCCGCTCTTTTTCAAACAGATTCCGGGATATGAATATCTGGCGACCAAAATTCCCGTCATCGCCCGGGAATACGCGCTGAAAAAATCGATGATCTTCTGGGGACTTGGCGTTACCGAACATATCGACGGCAGTTACGCCGTGATGGCGATTACCCACCTGGCGCTTTTGACCGGCAACATCGGTAAGAGCGGCGCGGGACTCATGCCTCTGCGTGGCCAGAACAACGTGCAGGGGGCCTGCGACATGGGGTGTCTGCCCTATTACGCGCCCGATTATCAAAAGCCCGAAAAGATAGGGATGATGACCCCGCAGTTGATTGAGGGAATGCTGGATGGAAAGATCAAGGCGCTATTGAATATGGGAGAGGATATCGCCCATATCCATCCCAACCAGAACAAGATTGACAAGGCGCTTGAGAAGTTGGAGTTTTTGATGGTGCAAGAGCTTTTTATGACCGAGATCGCCCAAAAAGCCGACATCGTGATCGGGGTGAAGTCGGCCTATGAGAAAGAGGGGGTCTATGTCAACGCCATGCGGCGGCTCCACCTCTCCCAGCCGCTGACACACAGCGATCTGCCTGATGACTGGGAGGTGCTTCAGCGTCTTGCGAACGCCCTGGAGGGCGGTTTTGCCTACGAAAGCGGCGAAGCGGTCTGGAACGAGGTGCGCGAGGTGGCCAACCGGCGATTCAGCGGTGCCAGCTATTTGCGATTGCGCCGACACCGCAAGCGGGGCCTGCAGTGGCCCGTGTATATTGAGGATACCCCGGTTTTGCACCTGCTGGACTTTCGTACCGAAGACGGGTTGGGGCGTTATAGCTACCATCAGTACGAACTACGGGGACAGGTGAAAGAGCTGGTAGAAAAGGGAGAGATCGGCAGCGGGTTTTATCTTACAACGGGCCGTGCACTGCCCCACTACAACAACGCCGCCCAGACCCAATGCAGTCAAAAACTCAACCGCCGCTACGACGAGGAGGTTCTGCTGGCAAGCGAGGCCGACCGGGCGCGTTTGCCAGAAAGCGAGTATGTGGTGCTTCAAAGCCGGTACGGCCGAAGCGCGCCGTTGCGGGTGAAATTTACCGAAAAGATGCGCCCCGGTACCCTCTTTACTACCTTCCACCACGCCCAAAGCCGTATCAACTACCTCTTTGGGGACGAATCGGACGCTTTGGTGAAAACCGCGGCGTTCAAATCTGTTCATGTGGAGGTTTTGCCCGCGTGAGTCGCGCCAAGGGGAACGTCGCCGAAGAGAGGGCCTGCGCTTTTTTGCGGGCCAACGGGTGTGCAATCGTGGCGCGTAATGTCTATTTCAAAGGGGGCGAGATTGATATTATCGCCCAAAAGAACGGGGTGGTCCATTTTGTGGAGGTCAAAAGCGGCAGGGGGTTTGAGCCGGTTTATAACCTTACCCCCGCCAAACTGCGTCGGATTGTCAGGGGCGCAGAGCTTTGGATGGCGCAAAACCGCTTTGACAGCCCCTGGCAGATCGACGCGTTGATCGTCAGGGACGGAGTGTGTGAGTGGCTGGAAAATGTCACGATTTAATCATTCGGGCCAAAAATTTTTAAAGCATTAACCGCTATAATCTACACCATGAAATTTTTTAAGGAGCACAAAAATGGGCAAATATGTTGAGCTTAATAGCGGCAATTTTGAAGAGACGGTCAAAGAGGGTGTGACCCTGGTAGACTTCTGGGCGCCCTGGTGCGGGCCCTGCCGGATGATCGCGCCGGTGATTGAGGAGCTGGCCGAGGATTATGAAGGCAAAGCCACCATCGCCAAAGTCAACACCGACGAGGAGCAGGAATTGGCGGTAAAATTCGGTATCCGCTCCATTCCCACCATTCTCTTCTTCAAAGACGGTGAAGTGGTCGATCAGATGGTCGGCGCCGCCTCCAAGCAGGCGTTTGCCGAAAAACTTGACGCGTTGATCGGCTAACCTCTTTTTATGGCTGTCGGCGCCCGGAAGGGGCCCTTCTCCTTCACCTATGTCTTCGCCTCCTTTTTCGGGGCGGCGATGGTCGCCGGCGCTTTTGCCTACTATAACTACAAATTCTCCCAATACCGGTTTATCGACTTCAAAGAGACGATACTCTATACTAAAAAAGATATTTTCCAGCCTGTGGATGAGCGCTATATTGTCGTGGTCTACAGTTCGCATATGGGAGAGATCGGCAAGGCGCTTGGGGCGTTGGCCTCAAAAGAGCGGGTATTGGCGATAGACCTTTATCAGAAACGGCGAGAGAGCGATAAAAGGGTGATCTACCTGACGGCGGGTACCAATACGCTGTTAAAGATCATTCACCGTTTTCATATCCGGGAGGTTCCCTCTTACTTCCTGATAAAAAGACAAAACGACAAAGGCCTGTACAAACAGGATAGCAAGATCTACCTATTGGAGGTGCAATGATGCTTGATCTGGCGATTGTGGGGGGCGGCCCGGCCGGTCTGACGGCGGGACTTTACGCCACCCGCGGCGGACTGGAAAAGGTGGTGATGTACGAAAAGGGTCTGCCCGGCGGCGCCATTACCCAAAGCAGTGAGGTAGAAAACTACCCCGGCATCAAAGAGGTCGTAACGGGCATGGACCTGATGGCTCCGTGGCCGGAGCAGTGTATGCGCTTTGGTCTTAAGCACGAGATGCGTGAGGTATTGCGGGTTCAAAAGGCTCAAGAGGGCTTTACGATCCTGCTTGACGGCGAGGAGAGCGTGACGGCCAAAAGCGTGATCGTCTGCACCGGCGGGGTGCCGAGAAAAGCGGGTTTTAAAGGCGAAGAGGAGTTTTTTGGCCGGGGGGTGAGCACCTGCGCCACCTGTGACGGCTTTTTCTACCGCGACAAAGAGGTAGCGGTTATTGGCGGCGGCGATACGGCGCTTGAAGAGGCGCTCTATCTGGCCGAGATCGCCAGCAAGGTTTACCTGATTCACCGCCGTAGCGAGTTTCGCGCCGCGCCGGCTACGGTAAAGCGTGCCGAAGCCAACGAAAAGATCGTCTTTATGACCGATACGGTGGTCGAAGAGGTTTACGGCGACAACATGGGTGTTCAGGGTGTGCGCCTTAAAAACCGCGTAAGCGGCGAAGAGAGCGATTTGAGCGTGCCCGGCGTCTTTGTCTTTGTGGGGTATGATGTCAACAACGCCGTGCTTAAACAAGAAGACGGTACGTTCCTTTGCGAGATGAATGCGCGCGGCCAGGTGGTGGTGGATTTAAGCATGCGCACCTCCGTGCCGGGGCTTTATGCCGCCGGCGATATTCGTGTGGAAGCCCCCAAACAGGTGGTGTGCGCCGCGGCCGACGGCGCCACCGCCGCTTTGCAGGCCATTGAATTTGTCAGACACCAAGGTTAAGGAAGTAAAGATGCTAAGAGTCGGAGTCTACGGCGCCAACGGTCGGGTTGGCAAACTGCTGGTGAAAAACCTTACCGAAGATCCCGCCACCGAGGTAGCGGCATTGTGTGAAAAGGGAGGTATTGACTACCATGCCCCCCAAGGATGCGTAGTCACCAATGACGCGAAAATCTTTCTGGACAGCTGTGAGGCGGCCATTGACTTTACGGTACCCGGGGCGACCGAAGCGCTTTTAAAAGCGGCACTGGAGCGTCCCCGCCCGCTGGTCATCGGCACCACGGGTTTAAGCGCGGAGCAAACGGCACTGCTGAACGAGGCGAGCCGAAAGATGCCGATTCTGTATGCCACCAATATGTCCGCCGGTATTGCCCTGCTTAAAAAGCTGGTGCAGATGACGGCCCAGAAACTGGCCGATTTTGATATCGAGATTGTCGAACAGCACCATCGCTACAAAAAAGACGCCCCCAGCGGCACGGCCCTGACGCTGGCCGAGTTTGCCGCCAAAGGGCGGGGCTGGGATCTTGACGCGGTGCGTGTAAGCGGTCGGGACGGCATGACGGGGGAACGTAAAAAAGAGGAGATCGGCGTCCTGGCGGTGCGGGGCGGCGACGTGGTGGGCCGCCATACGGTCGGCTTCTACAACGACGGCGAATTTTTGGAGCTTAATCACACCGCCACCAGTCGGGAGACCTTCTCCAAGGGGGCGGTGCGGGCCGTGAAGTGGCTGGTTGATCAACCGGCGGGACTGTATGATATTAGCGATTGCCTGGGGTTGTAAAACACATGGAACGACATCTGAACGAAAAGTGTGCGGTGGTTGGCGTCTTTAACGTCAAAGGGGCGGCGCAGATTGCCTATTTCGGGCTCTTTGCCCTGCAACATCGCGGCCAGGAGGCGGCGGGTATTTGTTCTAACAAAGAGGGCAAGTTTCACATGATCAAAGACCGGGGGCTGGTGACCCGGGTCTTTAGCGAAAAGAAGATCAAAAAGCTCAAGGGTGACATGGCCGTGGGCCATACCCGCTACTCCACCGCCGGGGATGACTCCATTCTGGACGCCCAGCCGGTCTTTGCCCGCTACGATCTTGGCGAGATCGCCATTGTGCACAACGGCAACCTCACCAACGCCCAGGAGGTCAGAAAACAGCTCATTGACAAAGGGGCCATATTCCAGACCTTCATGGATACCGAAAACATGATCCACCTGATCGCCAAGAGCGAGAAGGAGAAGCTGATCGACCGGATTGTCGACGCTTTGCACAAAGTAGAGGGGGCTTACAGCTTTGTGATTCAGAGCCGTAGCAAGATGTTCGCCATCCGCGACCGCTTCGGCTTCCGTCCTCTCTCCCTTGCCAAACTCGGCGACGGCTATATGGTCGCCAGCGAAACCTGCGCGTTTGATCTGGTGGGCGCGGAGTTTATTCGTGACATCAAACCGGGTGAGATGGTGATTTTTGAAAAGGGCAAGGCGCCACGTTCCATGCAGGTGTTTGAGCCCAATCCCCACAAATGTATTTTTGAGTATATCTACTTTGCCCGGCCCGATAGCGTGGTATTTGGCAAAAACGTCTACAGCCTTCGCAAGAAGATGGGCCGTGAGTTGGCCAAGGAACTGCCGGTAGAGGCCGACATGGTGGTGCCCGTGCCTGATAGCGGCGTGGCCGCGGCCCTGGGGTATTCGCAAGAAAGCGGCATACCGTTTGAGCTTGGCATCATGCGTAACCACTACGTGGGGCGTACCTTCATCGAGCCCACCCAGGAGCTGAGAAACCTGAAAGTCAAAATGAAGCTCAGCCCTATTCGGGAGGTGATCGAGGGCAAGCGTCTGATTGTTATTGACGACTCCATCGTGCGCGGCACCACCAGCAAACAGATTGTCAGTATGCTTAAAGAAGCCGGCGCGGCGGAGGTGCATATGCGCATCTCCAGCCCGCCGACGACCGATCCCTGTTTTTACGGGGTGGATACGCCCGAAAAAGAGAAGCTCATCAGCGCCCGCATGAGCGTGGAGGAGATTCGCGACTACATCGGTGCCGATTCGCTGGCCTATATCTCTATTGAGGGCCTCATGCGTGCGGTGGGAGATGACCAGAACTACTGCAAAGCCTGCTTTGACGGACATTACGTAATTTAAATAACCGGCCCGCCTTACGCCCGTGCAACGGCGGGTTGCTATAATCGGGCACAAAAACGACGACAAGACGGACCAGCATGAAAAGAGTCTATACCATCGGCCGCTATTTTCGCAAACGTTTTGGCGAAAGGGTTTACAAGGTTCCGCTCAGTATCGCGGGCTTTACCTGCCCCAATATTGACGGGACCGTTGCCAAAGGGGGATGCACCTTTTGCCTTAACGAGTCGTTTAGCCCCAATCTTACGCAAAAAACGTCCAAAAAATTCTATCTGCGTCCCGATTCCTCCCAAAACCCTCTGCTGGATCGCCAGTTGGAGCAGGTCCGCTGTCAATATACCGCCACCGCCGAACGGTTGGCCGGTAAGTACGGTGTGCGCAAATTTTTGGCCTATTTTCAGTCGTTTACCAATACCTACGCGCCGCTGGATACGCTTAAAATACTCTATGAGGAGGCGTTGGCGCAACCCGCCTGCGTGGGGCTTAGCATCGGCACCCGCACAGATAGTGTGAGCGAGGAGATTTTAGACTACCTGGCCGAGCTTTCGCAAAGGTATGAGATTTGGGTTGAGTACGGAATTCAATCGGTCTATGACGAGACGCTCAACAAGATCAACCGCGGGCATGACAGCGCCAATATCCGGGAGTGGATCGAAAAGACCAAAGCCAGAGGTCTAAAGGTGTGCGGACACGTCATTTTCGGCCTGCCGGATGAGAGTGACGCCATGATGCTGGAGACGGTGCGCCGGTCGCTTGCGTGGGGCATAGATTCCATTAAAATCCATCCCCTATATGTCGTCAAAAACACGGCGCTGGCCGTTGATTTGCAAAACGGTCGTTTCGCTCCCATTGAAGAGGAGCGGTATGTGCGCCTGGTGGTCGAGAGCGTGAAGATGTTGCCCCCTCATGTGAGTGTTCAGCGTTTAAGCGCGGGTATTCACGACGATTCTCTCTTGGCGCCCATGTGGTGTTACTGTAAACATCGCCAAATGCAAAAGATTCGCATGGCGCTCAAAGAGGCGGGCTATCTTTACTAAAAAGCCCCTCTTGGCGTTAGTGGCAGTAGAGGTGGTAGATAAGTCGGGTTTTTGAGAAGTAGGGCGGGTAGGGCATACGGACGGTAAAGGGCTGGATCTCTCCCGGCTTGATCTTTCTGGCGACCACAAACTCCTCTTCAATGGTGTTGGGGCGCTCTTTTTTGGCGTCTTTGGCCTTAAAGAAGTCCAGCCCTGAAGGTTTATAGATCTGACTGCCGCTTAGTTTGTTTCCCTCGACAGGGTTGTTGATCATCTTGATGCTCAGTTTGCATCGGCCGATGGTAAACTTGCCCACATTCATGATTTTGCCTTTAAAGACAATCTCTTCGGTGCGTAAAATCCGGTGATTTTCAATGGAGAGCAGTTTGGCCTTTTTGGTGTATTTGTCCAAGACAAACATACTAAAAAGCGCGCCGGTAGATGTGACCAAAAAAGAGGCGAAGACCATAGACCAAAAGACGTTCTTACGCTTTTCGCGCTTTGAAATAAGCACCAGCAGAAGAAAGAGAATGATAAAAAAAGCCAACGTCAACCAATGAAGAACGGTCATATAGATCATGGATAGCACCTTGCCGTAACGGAAATATTTAGATCATCTCTTCTTGGAAGAGGATCGACAAGAATTTTAAAGGGTTTAGTCTCCTCCTTGGCAAGGGGAAGTATGAGAGACTTGATATAAACGGCGGTCGGCTTGAGCCAGGGGGACCATGTTTTAAGAAAGGCTTGGGGGCGATAGAGCACGATAACCAAATCGCAGGAGGTGTAATCGACTTTGCCGGCGTTGGTGAGGTTGCCTTCCAGTAGCAGTGCGTCGGAGTAGCGCAAAAAACGGCTCTCTTTCAAAGTGACCTCTGTTTTGCGAATGTAGCGATCCAACCCTATTTTGATGGCGGGCGGGCCGAAAAAGAGCAGAACGATACCCAGTAACAGCAGAAAATAGGAGAGGCCGCGACGGCGCACGAAAGCGCCCAGAAACATCAGCAAAAAGGCTAAAAAAACCACCCACCCCAGGGCCATATAGTCATACTTGGTGAGGGAGTGGAAAGTGTAGTAGAGGTAGTGTTTGAGCAGTTCAGCCATCTTGCCTGCTGTTTTTCTCTTCGATGCCGCTCATGCCAAAACGCCGCGCAAGCTCCTGGCGGATGCGGTCAGGCGTGATCTCTTTTTTGCCAAGCGCCACCAGAACGTGGTATGTCAGATCCGCTGTTTCGTAGACAATCTCTTCCTCGTCATTGTCCTTGATCGCGAAGCAGAGCTCGCCTGCCTCTTCGACAATCTTTTTAAGCAGGCTGTTCTCTTTGCCCTGAAGCAGTTTGGCGGTGTAAGAGCTTTTGGGGTCGGCGTTTTTGCGTTCCAAAATGGTGTGATAGAGGGTGTCGATCACGCCGTAGGTCGCGGCGGTATCCACTTCGGGGGTACTGATTGTTTGGTGTGTCTGTAGGTCGGTAAAGAAGCAACTGCGCCGACCCGTGTGGCAGGCGACGCCCTCCTGATGGACCTTCAAAAGAAGCGTATCGCCGTCGCAATCTACCAGCATCTTCTCGATTTTTTGGACGTGGCCGCTGGATTCCCCCTTTTTCCAGAGTCGTTTGCGACTGCGGGAGTAGTAGTGGGCAAAACCGGTTTGGCGCGAAAGTTTAAACGCCTCTTCGTTCATGTAGGCCAGCATCAGCACCTCCCCGCTTTGGGCGTCTTGCACCACGGCGGGGATCAAGGGGTTTTTTTGCCAGTCGATGTTTATCATAAAACTTCCTTAGTCTGAAGGGTTGTTTGAAGCGATGGGGATCGAAGCAGGTCGATATGTTCGGATAGATCGGGACGAATATCTTGGCGCATGGGATCAAGAATAAAGGTAATGCCCTCTTTGCGGGCCAATTTGGCAACGGGTACGAAATCACTGTCACCGGCGATTAAAATGATACGCCCAACCAGTTGTTTCAGACTTAACCAGGTTATATCCATTCCAATTTTCATATCGACCTGCTTTTGGGTCACATCAATGGTGAAATCTTCTTCTTGTAAGCTTTCGTAAGATACTTTTCCCTGAATGAACCGTTTGTATAGCTTTTTATCTTTGAGCGTCCAAACGGCTTCGGTTTCATGTAAAGTGCCAAGTCGTAAGGCCGTCATAGGATGTTGACGAATAGATTGATGAAGGGCTTCACGGATTTGTGAAGTTTTGCTTTTTGAAAAATCGATGGCGTGACCGGTTTTTGGATGGTGCATCTTTTTTTTTAACGGTGGGGCGTCATAAACATAGATACGATAAAGCTCATGTTTCTCTTTTTTGAAAGTGAGGTGGTTTTTTATATGGTTAAAGAGAATGTCGGATAAAAATATAGCCTCTTCATCTGCGGAGGTAAGTTGTGAAAGTTCATTGCGGCATAGCGTGCGTACCCGTTTGATAAAAAAACCGAGATCAACAAGAATGGCGGTTTTGGTAAAGCTCAATAGTTGCTCCTAAAAGCAAAAACCTCCGGGGTACTGCCCTGCGGTGCATCGCTTTCGCAGGGGATCGCCACGGAGGTTGATTGCCAAATTATAATATAAACTCCTTACCCTTTTCAAGTGTCGCTACTGTTGCGTTGAGACCCGTTGTTTGGTTTTTTCTTTGGTGTCGATCCAGATGTTGGGGACCGCGCCGCCGGGGGTGAGGAAGATTTTGGCGTCTTTGTTGGTTTTGAGCGCTTCGTTAAACTGCCCCTGCACCTCGATCTGGCGCAGTTGCAGCAGTTCGGGTGTGAGCGAGTCGCTGATGAGCTTGTTGGCTTTGGCCTGGGCGTCGGCTTCGATGCGGATACGGTCCGCCTCACCCTGGGCCTGGATCTTTTTGGCTTCCGCCTGGCCGCGTGCCAGCGCCGCTTTCTTCTCGGCCTCCTGCTTGGCGCGAAGCACCTCATATTTCATCCGCTCGGCTTCCTGTTTGGCGATCTGTACCCGTTCGATCTGCTCTTTGATCTTTTGGGGCAGAATAATGGCGCGAAGCTGTACCGATACCAGCTCCACCGGTTTGCCCTCCAGCTTGTCGATCTCGCTGGCGATGTCGTTTTGGATCTTGATGGCGATCTCATTGCGCTTGACGGGGAGCTCTTCGGCCTTGTATTGGCCGATGACGTTGCGTACCACATCGCGCACGATGGGGTTGATGATCTTCTCTTCCCAATTCAGGCCCCACTCAGCTACGGTTTGGGGGGCGCGGTCGGGGTTGAGGCGGTACTGGACCGTCAGCTCGATGTTGATGGGCAGACCCCGGGCGTCCAGCACTTCGATGGCGGGTTTGATGAGTACGCCGCCCCGGCGGTCGAAATCCCCCTCGCCGGCGATCGATTTGTAGTTGACAATGCGTACCCGGGTATCGACGACAATGACCGACTGAACCGCGGGGATAAAGAGATGAAAACCGGGACGAAGCGGGGTGGGATCAAACTTACCGGCGGTTTTGAGAATCCCCACTTCGCCCGAGTTGATCACCACGAAGGGTTTGAAAAAGACCAGCAAAGCCGCGATGACCAGCAGAATGTACATGGCGGTGGCCTTTTTGCCGAAATCCTGCACAAACTGGGGTGGACGGGGCGGCTCATTTTCGCTGTTTGGATCGTTTTGGCGCTGTTTGTTGAAGTAGTCGTTCATATCGGCGGGCATGGTGCTCCTTTTTTCAGTGAATAGTTAAAAGTGAAAAATGAAAAGTTTTTGGATGAACGCTTTGCGTTCACCCATGGAAATTTTAAATATACGTCAAATAGTGCTCAAAGTCGGGGTTCCTGCCGTAGACCACGTCGAAATAGGCCTTTTGCAGATGCTCCGTCACGGGGCCCCGTTTGCCGTTGCCGATGACGCGGGCGTCCACTTCGCGCACGGGTGTTACTTCGGCGGCGGTACCGGTAAAGAAGGCTTCATCGGCGATATAGACCTCGTCCCGGGTGATACGCCGAAACTCGACGGTGTAACCCAGTTTCTCGGCCAACTCGATAACGGTGGCCTGGGTGATCGACTCCAGCGCATTGTCGTGGGGCGGGGTGATGATTTTTCCGTCGCGCACAATAAAGAAGCACTCGCCGCTTCCTTCGGCCACAAAGCCCTCTTCATCCAGTAAGAGCGCCTCCTCATAACCCGCTTCAAGCGCCTCGAACTTGGCCATCTGGGAGTTGAGATAGTTGGCCACCGCCTTGGCTTTGCCCATGGTGGATTTGACGGAGTTGCGCGCAAAGGAGCTGATTTTGACGCGAATGCCCTTCTCCAGCCCCTCGTCGCCGAGATAACTGCCCCATTCCCAGGCGGCGATGGCCACCTCCACCGGGCAGTTGCGATGATATAGCCCCATGACGCCGTAGCCGAGATAAATAAGGGGGCGGATATAGACATTGCCCTCAAAGCGATTGGCCCTTAGCAGTTCAACCTGCGCGTTTTCAAGCTCTTCCAGCGTAAAAGGCGAGTCGATCATCGTGATCTTGGCGGAGTTAAGCAGTCGCCTGGTGTGATCTCGCAGGCGAAAGATCGCCAGCCCTTTGTCGGTTTTGTAGGCGCGGGTTCCCTCAAATACCCCGTTGCCGTAGTGGAGGGTGTGGGTGAGAACATGAACCTTCGCCTCATCCCAGGGAACCAGCTTGCCGTTCATCCAGATGGTATCAGCCTGTTTCATTTTCGCTCCGAAAAAGTGTGATTTGCGTAGAAAAGTGGTAGATTTTATCTTATAATTGATTAAAAGCACTTTTGCCAAAGGAAGAAGATGATTGACGCGAAGATGTGGATGGGATCTGAACCGATCGATAAGCATGAGCGGGGTGAGCGCCGCTCGCCGTACAACGGCGAAGTGGTGAGCCGCTATCCCCTATGCGGCGCCGAGGACGCCGAGGCGGCTTTAAAAGTGGCGCAAGGAGCGTTTGAGCGGACCAAAAAGGCGCCGCTATCGCAAAGAATCGCGTGGCTAAGGGATGTGGCGGCTACCATTCGGGCAGAAAAAGAGCGGTTTGCCAAAGCCATCACCGACGAGGTGGGCAAGCCGATTCAATTTAGCCGGGTGGAGGTGGATCGGTGCGTGGAGACGATTGAGCTGACCGCTGACGCGCTAACCCACCTAAAGGGCGAGACGATTCCCACCGACGCCACGCCCAGCGGCAGGGCTTCTACCGCCTTTTGGCGGCGGGTGCCGGCGGGGGTGGCGGTGGCCATTACCCCTTTTAACTTTCCGCTTAACCTGGCCGCTCACAAATTGGCGCCGGCCCTGGGAGCCGGGTGCGCGGTGGTGCTCAAACCCACTCCCGAAGCGCCCGGCGTGGGCCACCTGCTGGCCAAAGCCTTCATTGAGAGTCCCCATGCCGTCAAAGACGCCTTAAGCGTCGTCTACGGCGACGCGGAGGTAGGTGGCGCGCTGGTTAAAAGCCCGATTCCCAGGGTCATCAGCTTTACCGGCAGTGTGCCGGTGGGCAATATCATTACCAAAACCGCCGGTATCAAAAAAGTAAGCCTGGAGCTTGGCGGCAACGCCGCGACCTATGTGGAAAAGAGCGCCGACATTGCCCACGCCGCGGCCCGTTGCGCCTTCGGGGCGTTTGTCAACAGCGGGCAGGTATGCATCAGCCTTCAGCGCATCTATGTGGATGCCGAGGTTTACGACGCTTTTGCCGAGGCGATGGCCAAAGAGACCGAAAAACTTAAAGTCGGCAGTCCCTACGACGACAATACCTTTATGGGACCGCTCATTAACGACGAGGCCAACGAGCGGGCGATGAACTGGGTGCGAAGCGCCATAAGCGAAGGGGCGCGTTGTATCGCGGGCGGCGAGATCAAAGAGGGGCTTTTCATGCCCACCGTCATGGCCGACGTGACCGACGAGATGGCTATTATCTGCGAGGAGGTCTTCGCGCCGATCGTGAGTCTGGTCAAAGTCGAAGGTTTCGACGAAGCGGTAAGTAAAATGAACGACTCGCCCTATGGACTGCAGTTTAGTCTATTTACCAACGACCTGAAGATGACCCAAAAGGCGCTGGAGCGTTTCGAGTGCGGGGGGATTGTCGTCAACGACGTGCCCACCGTGCGCTTTGACATTCAGCCCTACGGCGGCGTAAAACTTAGCGGCGTAGGGCGCGAAGGGCCGCAGTTTGCCTTGGAGGAGTTTACCGAGATCCAGTCGGTGGTGATCTTTTGATGGGAAAAAAAGTGGCGCTTAGCGCCTGTTTGGCCGGAAAGAACTGCCGCTATAACGGTGAAATCAAGGCCCGGCCGGAGGTGATTGAAAAGCTTGAGATGGAGGGGTGTGAAACGGTGCTCTTTTGCCCCGAAGACGCCTGCTTCGGCACGCCAAGAGAAGCGATGGATTTGACGGTTACAGATGAGGGCGTCAAGGCGCTCACCAAATTTAGCGGCGAGGATCGTACCCCCTGTATTGCCGAGTATGCCGAAAAATTTTTCAACGACCACCCCGACGTTACTCTTTTTGTCGGCAAGGCCCGAAGTCCCAGTTGCGGGGTTTGCAGTGCCAGGCTGTATGATGAGGAGGGCAATCTTTTAAGCGACAAAGAGGCGGGTATCATGGCCGCGGAGGCCAAAGCGAGAGCCATTGAAACGCTTGATGACGAGATATTTTTGCCAAAACCGGACACGACGCTGTCGTAAAGGATGATAAAATGTGAAGCAGTAACGCCAAAGGAGAGCCATGCTTCACATCACAGCCCGCACACCAACGGCCAAACTCAAAATCCGTCGCGCCATGTCGCGGCTTTTTCAAGCGTACTGTTACACCTACTTGCCCCCAAAAGAGCATGAAGGCTACAAACACCCTTCCGGCAAACGTTTCAAGCGCACCAACTTTCGTATACGCTACTTTGACGATCGCTTTGAGATAGACTTTACCGCGCTGGATGAAGCCTATGAGCAGACATTGGCGCTGGCACTGCTTAAAGAGGGG
>Ga0256843_1000634_pt1 | contig 29447 bp, 25 predicted proteins | sample AlvinellametaG_FD_191572 | JGI IMG/M metagenome (GOLD analysis project Ga0256843, IMG submission 191572) | Pompeii worm associated microbial communities from hydrothermal vent at the East Pacific Rise, Pacific Ocean - Alvinella | ecosystem: Host-associated > Annelida > Integument > Unclassified ...
ACATCAATGCAACGCCTTTTAATATCTCTTCTGGTGTTTTCTCGCTTGCTGAACTTCCAAATACCATACTCCACCACCTCCAACTCCAATTTTGGTTTTGTAATTACTAAATATTTATTATCGTTTAAAATATTTGTTCCCCTCACTTGAAAATCCAATATTCAATATTTTTAATCGCGTAATTTGAGGAGTGTTAACTATTTATATTAATAATTTCTATATTTTTTAAGTTAAATATATTTTTACGTTAAGCATTTTGAATCGAATTAAAAATCATATATTTTTGAAATTATAGATTTTCGTTTTTGATATTGCATTACAATTTATTATCTCAAATTACAACTGTCTAATTAAATCTACTCTGATAGATCAAACTTTAAATTGACATGTCAACATTCAATAAAATATTTAATTGAGAAGGTTAAAAATTGTTTAAGTATCTTTAACTATTTATTAGTTTAGGAGATATTTAGTTTTATCGGTGAACGTCATGTGTGGAATTATCGGCTACATTGGGAACAAAAATGCATCTGAGATACTCTTAAATGGATTAAAACGGTTAGAATACAGAGGATATGATAGTTGTGGAATTGGGGTTTTAGAGGATGGAAAACTAATAATAAAAAAGAACGTTGGAAAGGTTGAAGAGGTTGCTAAAAAAGAAAAATTTTTAGACGTTAAAGGGAATATTGGAATTGGGCATTGTTTACATCCGGATACCTATGTGGCATTGGCAGATGGAACATTTAAAAAAATATCGGAAGTGAAAGATGGAGAGGAAGTTCTTTCAGTGAATTTTGAAGATCTAAAAATATATAAAAAGAGAGTTAAAACATTTAAACACAGAGCTCCAGAAATTTTATATAAAATAAAATGCCCATTCTCAGAACTAATAACCACGGGGGAGCATAAACTCTTCGTTTTAGAAAATGGAAGAGTTGTGGAAAAATGTGTTAAAGACCTTAATGGAAAAGAACGTATTGGATTGCTTAAAAAATTTACTGTCGAGAGATCTAACATCCATCATGTAAACTTTGATGTAATCGAAGGGTTGAGCAATGAGATAATGCAAATTCTTGGTTTTGTTATAGCAGGGGGGGCTATTTTAAATGAGACATTAATATTAAGAAGCGAAGACATCAATACACTAAAAAAATATAAAAAACTGATCGAGGAAGTGTTTAATGTTAAAAAATCCATAATAAAAGAAAATACGCTTAAAATAACAGATTGTAAATTAATATCTTGGTTTAAGAAAAACGTTCCTGAACTATTTTCCAAACTAAAAGAAAGAAAAAATCCAAGATTTATATTTAATCTTGACGATAATGCAATAAAATATTATCTAAAAGGAATTTTTGATGCTAAAACTGAAAAATCAGAGAAAATAGAGATCATATTACCATCAGAAGAATTTGCAAGAGAGATCCAATTTTTACTACTCAGATTTGGAATATTACCTATATATTCAAAAATTAAAATTAATAGATATTTGGGAAGAAAGGTAGAAGAGGTTATAAAACTTACGATAGAGAAGAATAAAATTATCGATCTCTTTGAAAATAAGAATATTAACACTGGATCAGATGAGATCATATGGGTTAAGTTCGATATAGAAAAAATTTCCTCAGATGTAAAATATGTTTACGATTTAGAAGTTGAGGATTTTGAAAACTTTATTGGAAACTTAATAGTAAACCATAATTCAAGATGGGCAACACATGGAAACGTTAGTAAAGAAAACGCTCATCCTCATGTAGATTGTGCTGGAGAAATTGCAGTAGTTCACAACGGGATAATTTCAAACTATAAAGAGTTAAAAGAAGAGTTAATAAAAAAAGGGCATATATTTACATCAGAAACAGATACCGAAGTTGTTCCTCATTTAATAGAAGAAGAATTAAAGAAGTTTGATAAGATTAATGAAGAAAATTATATAAAAGCGGTTAAAAATGCGATTAGCAAGATAAAAGGAACATATGCATTAGCAATAATAAATAAAAAGTTTCCAAACATATTAATCGGAGCAAGAAATGAAAGTCCATTAATACTCGGTATAAGTGAGGATGGCTACTTTTTAGGAAGCGATATAACTGCGTTTTTAGATTATACAAACAGAGCCATACCATTAGAGGATGGAGATATTGTTATTATCAAAAAGAATAAAGAAAATGAATTCGATCTAACGATTGAAAACAGTGGAAAGGAAGTGCATAGGAAGATGATAAAAATTGAATGGGATATGAGATCTGCTGAAAAAATGGGGTATCCTCATTTTATGCTAAAAGAGATAATGGAACAGCCAGAAGTTTTAAAGACCTCAGCAAAAATATCAGCAGAAGAGATAAAAGAACTTGCAAAAAACATTAAAAAATATGACAAAGTATACATCGTTGCAATGGGGACTTCCCTACACTCTGCCATGGTTGCAGAGTATCTATTTGCAAAACTTGGAAAGTTGATTATTGCCTGCGATGCTTCAGAATTTTTAGATAAAGCGGTTGTAGATAACAATACTCTTGTAATTGGAATAACCCAAAGTGGAGAAACATACGATACCTTAAAAGCGTTAAGATTTGCTAAGAAAAAAGGAGCAAAAACGGGAGTTATAGTAAATGTATTGGGAAGCACGGCTACGAGAGAGGCAGACATTACCGTTATGATGGGAGCAGGGATTGAAATAGCTGTCTGTGCCACCAAAACTTACACATCACAACTTGTAATTCTTTATAGGTTGTTTATTGAATATGGTAAATTATTGGGAAGAGATATGAGCAAATATGAGAAAGAGTTAGAGATGATCCCTGAATATATAAAAGAGGTCTTAAATATCAAAGAAGAGATTAAAAAGATCGCTCAAGGTCTAACTGTAAAAAACTATATTTTTATATCTCGTGGAATAAACATTGCGAGTGCATTGGAGGGGGCATTAAAATTTAAAGAGATCACATATCTTCACGCGGAAGGAATGAGTGGAGGAATGTTAAAACATGGAACAATCTCTCTTATAGATGAGAATATGGATACTATTGCAATAGTTCCTCCAAAATCCTCCCGTGTATTTAACTCCCTAATCGCAAATATTGAAGAAGTTAAAGCAAGAAATGGAAAAGTTATTGCAATAACTCCCACTAACATAGACGGAGTTAAAAATATCACTGTTCCTGAGGTAATTGAGGAAATTTCTCCAATTGTCTATGCCCCTGCATTTCAATTACTTGCATACTATAAAGCCGTTGAGTTGGGAAGGGATGTAGACAAACCAAGAGGTCTGGCTAAGAGTGTTACAGTTGAGTAATTTAATATTAATGAAATATTAATGAACCAATAATATAATTAAATTTATATAATAAAAAACTGTATAAATAATAACATTTTAAGATTTCAAAGAGGGAGAGGAATTATGGTCATAAAAAAGATAATAAAGAAAATCAGAGGAAACAAAGATCTTCCTAAGCCCGTAGACGTTCCTGATGAAGAGTATATTGTTATTGGAGAAGAAAAACCTGCTTATATATTAGAGGAAGAGCCAGAAGCAGATATTGCTATTGAAGATCAGCAGAAGAGCGAATCAGTAGAACAGATCGTTAAAGTAGAGAAGATATTGCCAAAACTCTATGTAGTTAGGATTAAACATCCCTTAGATTTTGAAAATATAAAAGATAAAATTCCAGAATTTGATGTAGTAATTGTAAATGTTGAAGAAGTTCCATTTGAATCAATAATAAAAGAAATAAACGAATTTAGGGACTATATGAACGTATTAAACTACAAGTTAGGATTTGTCTCAGAAAACGTGCTTTTAGCATACAGAGATGATGTAATGTTAGAAAAATACGTATCAAGCATTACTGACGATGCTGAAAACGTGTAAATAGATTATATATATATTTACGTATTTTATATACTATCATTTTATTACCATTTTATTATTATCTTATTGAGCATAAGAATAACAGTTTTATATCAACAGTTAAGATATACAACATGCTCTCAATGTAAGCTATTTTTATTCGATTTTATAATTGATTTTATAGTTTAATATTTATTAAGATTTAATTATATTCCCTTATGACTACACATCTCAAAAAGAATTGCAAATGGCTTATGGTGTGGCATTAGTGTTAATAATGTTAATGTTCTTTTTGTTTGGAATAGCACATATCATTAGAAATAAATATTCAACTTTGAAATAATGCAAAATCTTTTAATAGGGGTTTAAGCAAACATTATTAATGAAATTAGTATTTTTAATATTACCAATACCAAATTAGAAGCGGGGATCGTGATGATAAAAAAACTTAAAAAAAGAGATATAAAAGTTCCTTTAACAGTTCCAGAAAGCGTTAAAAAAGAATACATAAATAATTACTTAGATCTAACTAAAAAAACCGGAAACGTTATGATATTTGCAGGAGATCAAAAAATAGAACATTTAAATGATGACTTCTTTGGGGAGGGAATTGCCAAAGATGATGCATCTCCTGATCATCTCTTCAATATAGCAAGTAAAGGAAAGATCTGTGCATTTGCCACACAACTTGGATTAATAGCAAGGTATGGAATGGATTATGGAAAAATTCCTTATATTGTAAAGATCAACTCAAAAACCCACTTAGTTAAAACCAGAGATCCAATAAGCAAGGCATTGGTCTCTGTAAAAGACGTTGTAAACTTTAAAGAGAACTCTGGACTGAATATACTCGGTGTAGGTTATACAATCTACCCGGGAAGCGAATATGAGCATATAATGTTTGAAGAGGCATCAAGAGTTATATTAGAGGCACATAAACATGGATTAATTGCAATAATATGGTGTTATCCAAGGGGAAAAAATGTAGAAAATGAGAGAGATCCGCATTTAATAGCAGGAGCTGCTGGTGTTGCTGCATGCTTAGGAGCGGATTTTGTTAAAGTTAACTATCCAAAGTGTGATAATCCAGCAGAAAAATTTAAAGAGGCAATATTAGCCGCGGGAAGAACAGGAGTTTTATGTGCAGGAGGAAAGAGCATAGATCCAGAAAAGTTTTTAAGACAGATCTGGGAGCAAATTCATATAAGTGGAGCACGAGGAAACGCAACAGGAAGAAATATCCATCAAAAACCATTAGATCAGGCAATTAGAATGTGTAATGCAATATATGCAATAACAATTGAAGGAAAAAGTTTAGAAGAAGCTTTGAAAATATATTATGGAGAAGAATAAAAAATATCCTCCACGTATTTTTATTTGTTTTATTTATGCTTTACTATATTTAAATATATTTTTAATCAAAATTTTAATTAAAATTTGTATTTGAGATTATGCATATTTTGAGTAAATTACAAAAACTTAAAAGATTAATTAAAAAACTAAAAAATTAGCAAAGATCTAATTATTTACGTTATTCATATGTAAACAATAATTAATATAATAGAACATAATTAAAACGATTTGCTGTTAAGGTGGGAAAATCATGGAGTTTGAAGAATTAGAATCACTAAGAGGGATTCCAAAAAAAATTTACGAAGAAATAGATGAAAATAAAAAAATCAATACGCTTTTAAAAATGTCTAATGTAATGGCTGTTGGGAGATTGGGATACAACGACCACGGAAAAACCCACGCTAAGATAGTAGCAAATAACGCAATAAAGATGCTAAAAATTCTATACAAAAAAGGAATTTTACCAAGTTTTATGAGAGATTGCAAAGGAACTTTTGATGACTCACTCACAATAACGCTATTAGGAGCATACCTACACGACATTGGAAATTCAATACATAGGGATATTCATCACTTGCACTCTTCATATTTAGCATTAGGCATTATAGAAGAGATCTTAAAGAGACACTACAAAGAAGAAAAGGCATATCAACTAACTACCGAAATTTTACATGCAATCTATTCTCACAGCGAGGGGATAATGGGACTAACCATTGAAGCAGGAGTAGTAGCTGTTGCAGACGGAACTGATATGACAAAAGGCAGATCGAGAGTTCCAATCTGTAAAAAATGTTATGATATACACTCTGTTTCAGCGGCCTCGGTTGAAAAAGTAGAGATAAAAGAAGGAGATGAAAAACCCATTCACATTGAAGTAATTCTCTCAAATGAAGCAGGAATCTTTCAAATTCAAGAAGTTTTAGGAGAAAAAATAAAATGGAGTGGCATAAAAAACTATGTATCAGTATATGCAAAGGTTAAAAAAGAAAAACCAGTTTTTGAAGAGATAACTATCTAATAATTCAACACTTCCTATAATCTCTTTTTAACCTCTCCTGCTATAACCCTACTTAATATCGGAGGGACACTCTCTCCAATTTGATTATATTGAACATCTCTTCCCCCAAAGAATACAAAATCATCAGGATAACTCATTAACCTTGCCTGTTCCCTTACAGTTAATAGTCGATCTTCATAAGGATGGATAAACCTACTCCTCCCTTTAACAGTTGGAGCTAATTTTTTAGGATGCAACTTATACCAATTAAACATTAACTTTTTCTTTCCTCTATATCTATACAATGCCTCTCCCCACTTCAACTTTGAAATCATCTCTACCTTTTCCTTAGAAAGTTTTTTGATTTCATGATTTTTTGCGTCTTTTGGAATATCTTTTAATGCCTCTTCTACAACAACAATTTCATTAACTTTTTTTGGTTTTAATTTTATATTTGAAATAAACATTCTCGCTCTTTTTGATGGATTTCCATAATCCTCTGCCCTTAATATATTGAAATAAACCTTATGCCCTATATCCCCAAATAACTTTTTTAATTCATCCTTAATTTCTTTAATTTGTGGAACATTTTCCATAACAAATATTAAATCATCATTTTTTTGTGTAAAGTAATTGACATAGTCAATATAATACAAAACTAACCTACCAACTTTGTCTTTATACAATCTATCTAAGGGATTGTCTTTAATTAGTTTATTTGCTTTTGTAAATGGCTCACATGGAGGAGAGCCGATAATTACATCAACTTTCTCATTTTTTATAAATTCATCAAACGCTTTCGGAGGAATCCTCTTTATATCATCCATCCAGACGGGAGCTTTTATATTATAGAGATAAGTTTTAACAACCGGCTTAAAGTTCTCTATGGCTCCCAAAATTCTAAAGTTTTCATCTAAAAAACCTTTTGAAAATCCTCCACAGCCAGAAAATAAATCAATAACATTCATGCTATCACGTTTAATTTAATATAACTTCTCAATAAACTCTTTTAGAATATGATAATCCAATATTTCCCATAAATCACTATGATAAGCTTCTTTATATGTCTTTGGTGGTGGTTGGTTTAAAATATCTTTATAGATTTTATTTAACTTATTTAGCCATTCTTCTTTTTTAACGATACCATTTTTTAAATTATCTGCAATTTCAGTTATTAAAATGCCAACATCATTATAATCATTCAACTTTATATAGTAAAAGCATTTTTCGTAATCTCCTTTCAATAGATTAGCAGTAGCTAACTCTTTATTTAAGTATTTTTCAACTTCTTTAATAATTTTATTGGCTACTTCTTTTGATATTTGATAGTTCTTAATTTTATTTTTAAATTCTTCATAGACCTCTAAAAACCTCTCCCAATTCCCTGCTTCTATAAAAAAGCTCATCATAAAGTTAAAGAAATCTAAATTGAAATAATATGCTTTATCTTCAAATAACTTTTTTAAATTAGGTTCTTTGTTTAAAATTTCTTTTCTTTCCTTATCACTAAATGCAATGGTCAAGATACTCTTTAAAATATCTTCTGGCTTAGCATTTTTAATATCTTCGTTATAAATCCACTCTGCACTTATATTTAAAAAGTTCTTAGCAATATCCCATCTCCCAATTTTTGCAAATATTGAGGCAATAGTTGATAACTCACTACTTAAATTGTAATAATCCCCATCTGACAAAATCCCTTCAACAAACCAGATAAATTTTTTAATTCCTTCTTCAACGTTATTTTTTAAAATTTCTTTATATGCTTCTTCCCTAAGTTCATAGTAATCATATTTTAGGACATTTTCTTTAAAAACTTTATTTGCTAACTTAGAATACTCAATTGCTTTATTATAGTTCTTTTTATTGTAAAATTTACATCCTTTAAGCCAATATTTGTATAAAAAGCTCAACCATTCATCGTTCATATTTACGCACACTATTAAAATTTTAAAATGAAAAATAAAAAATTTTATTTATTTTTAATAAATTCAACAACTTTCTTTTTAATCTCCTCTACATCTCCTTCATACTTTCCTTGGGCTAAATGCTCTCTTCCTCCTCCTTTGGCAATATATCTTATAAGTTCATTCATCTTTATATTAACATTTTCTCCTCTCTTACATAGTATATTGCCCTTATCATTTAATAATATAACTATGGTATTTTCAACAGCCAAGTTATCGGCTATATTTAGCATTTCCTTTGGGTTTGATTCAACTTTCTCAACTAAAACTTTATAATCTCCAACTGTTTTAAATTTATTCATCAACTCAAACTTTTTAAGCTCTCCTATCTTTTTCTCCAACTCCTCTATCTTCTTTCTCTGCTCCTTCCACTCTTCAAAGAATCTCTTTATAACCTTTGGTAGTTCTTCAGTTGGACATCTCAATATCTCTGCACTCTCCTCTAATGTATCCTCCATCTCTTGCACTGCCTTTAAAGCACTTAAACCACTTGAATAAATTAATCTCTCAACACCATCCTGAACTCTCTCTGTCTTAATTATCTTTATAAATCCTATTTCACCAGTGTTTTGGCAGTGTGTCCCCCCACATGCCTGAACATCAACTATATTTCCATTTTCATCCTCAATAATTACTATTCTCAAAACATTTCCTGGAACAACTCCTCCCTGATATATTCTAAATCCAAATTTCTCTTCCGCTTCATTTCTATCCATAAATACACTTTTAACATTGTAGTTATTTAAAACAATCTCATTAGCTACTCTTTCAATCTCTTTCAGTTCTTCTCTGCTTATTCTCTTATAGTGAGTTATATCCAATCTTGCCTTATCTACATCAACATCTGAACCTGCCTGCCAAACGTGCTTTCCTAAAACTTTCTGAGCTGCTGCATTTATTACGTGTGTTGCTGTGTGATTTCTCATTAAGCTTAACCTTCTATCCCAATCAATAACTCCTTTAACAATGTCTCCTTCTTTTAATTCATTTATCTCATCATTTAATCCCTCTATTTTATGATAAACTATATTATTTTCTTTCTGCACATCCATAACTCTAAATTTCTTATCCCCTTTTATTATGTAGCCAGTATCTGCTTTTTGCCCTCCTCCTTCTGGATAGAATGCAGTTCTATCTAAGATTACATAATCATCAGCAACTTTTAGAACTTTTGCCTCAAACTCTTTCATTTTTGGATATTTATAGAATAGAAGTTCTGTTTTTTCAACATCAACTTCTGGCAGTTTAATTTTCTCTTTAACCTCTTTTTTATTTTCGTGTCTCTCTGCAACTATTGTATAGAAGTTGTCTGGAATTTTAACATCTTTTCCTAATGATTTAGCAACATCTTTAACGATCTCTGGTGGTAATCCATGGCTATCATACAACTCAATTAAGTTCTCTAAATCAATGTCTTTTTTGTTCTTTAATAATCTCTCAACAATTCCTTTACCTCTTTCAATTGTTTGCCTATATTTATCTTCCTCAATTTCTAAAATCTCCATAATGTAATCTTCCATATCCAATAATTCTGGATATAAATCCTTCAACTCATTTAACTGCATTGCAACAATCTCAGTTATTGGTGTTGAGAGGTTTAGCCGATCCATATGCCTCAATGTCTTTCTTATCAGCATTCTAACCAAATAACCATCTTTAACGTTTGAAGGAACTATTCCATCTCCCAACATAAATGCCAAAGCTCTTGTGTGGTCTGCTATTGCATAAATATCCTCATAAGGAGAAATTAACTTATCTAAATCTTCAACTGGGATATTTACTTTTTTAGCTACTTCTTCTCTCAACTTTCTCAAATCCCCAACATCCTTAACATCCATTAATCCAGCAACTTCTGTAATTTTAGCCAATATCTCCTTATCAATATCTTTAACTCCTGCATCTTCCTTCAACTTATTGACGATATTTTTAAATATTGCATCGTATATCGTTGGCTCTCCAGTTGAAGCCCAGACAAATCTCTCAATCCCATAGCCAGTATCAACGATTTTTAACGGAATCACCTTATAATTATCTCCAACCTTCTCATACTGCATAAAGACGAGGGTTGCTAATTCAACACCATGAGTTATTACCTCATAGCAAGGTCCTGCATTTCCTCCTCCTTCCCACCAACTCTCAATAAATGTTATAGATTTTTCATCTATGCCCAATTTTTTAAAGAAGTTGAAGCAGAGTTCAACTGTCTCATCCTGCCAGTATTTGAAATCCTCCTTGCTGTTAAAAGCATGATGTCCTCCCATTGTAAAGCATGTTAAATGTCTTCCAGTTCTTCCAACATTGTCTATATCGTTCAGTCGAATGCATGGCTGTGCTATAACTAAGGGATTTGCTTTTGGTTTTACTATTCCTTTGGTGATCCATGGTTGAAAGACAGCTATTGAAGCGATTGTTAATAAAATATCATCTCTCCATCTTCTTGCTGTTACGGGAGCTCTTTTTATTGGTTCATGTCCATGCTCTTTAAAGAAGTTTATAAACTCTTTAACCATCTCTTTATAATCATAAGGTTTTTTAGTTATTGGCTTTCCTATAAATGAATAAATATCGCAGGGAGCATCTCCGCAGGTTTCTCTTTCTTCATCCAAAGTCCAAAACCATTGCCCACATTTTTTGCATTTTTTTCTTACAAATCCCAACTCATCAAATAATTTTACTTTGTAGTTGTGTTCCATACCATCACCTTTAAATCTTTTGATCTATTGGTATATTTTACAAACGATGGGGTTGTTTAAAATAGATAGGGCATCATTTAACGTCTCTTTTTTTGAGATGCAGAATAATGTATTTCCTAACATTGATTGAGAGGCACCAACTGTAAATTTTAAGTCCTCACATATTGATAGTATTTTTTCATTGATCAGTTGGGAATCAGTTGCAAATTTTAAAGATAGCTTCATGAAATTTTCGAGGGTTGGATTTTTTAATAGAGAGTTAAGGCAGTATTTTCCTATTTCATTAATTTTTCTCATTTTTTCGGGATTTGAAAGAATTTCTTTTGTCTCTTTTTGTCCAAATATCTCTACTATCACGTAGTAATTTTCAATGTTATTAATTTTTTTAACATCTATTGGAAAGCCCGGGGATTTTCTTATTACAAAACCTTTGACATATTGAGCAATAACATCTCCAAGGCCTGTTCCGCATTTTACTTCACTCATGTGGGCTATTTTTACCCAATCCATCTCTTGATTTTTATTTTGGTTTTTATTGTTGTTTTGATTATTGTAAAGTTTTAAGATTTCGAATAACTCTTTTGATATGGATAAAGCACATCCTCCTGACATACCTAATCCACTTCCAAGTGGAAAATCAGCTGAAAATCTTATATCATGATTGCCAGTATATCCTAATTTTTTGTATTGATTTATAACCTTATCTACAGGGCATATTTTTATTTTTTTAGCATTGTAATATATCTTTCCAGTTCCCTCTTGTAGCTCTACTCTAACACCTCTGTTTACTGTTATTCCCGCACCGATGGATCCGGTTTTTAAAATATCTTTTGAACGATATCCTGCAAAGAATCCGGTTATATGCCCTGGAACAAACATGTTGAGACCTCCTCAAGACAGGGACGTTAATTTTTAATTTTTATTTTTTATCTTTCAATATTAACCTTATTAATTTTATTTTAGGAGTATGTTTTAGTTAATTCTTGGCATTAAAACTCCTAAAACCTCTACAAATTTCGGATTTTTTGTTTTTTTATCGAAATACATTGATACCCCTGCCATTATGTTTCCTTTTTTTGCAATCACATAATCGCAATCACATCCGATCATCTCAAAACTCTCTTTCATTTTTTCAAATCCGAACGTGTCTGGAAATATTGGACTCTCTTTAAAAATTTCATTTATTCTACTAACAAATTTGTCTATTTCTTCTATATCTTCAACTATCTCAAAACCCTCCTGTTTTAACTTTTCAATTAAATACTCCTTTATATTTTTATATAAATCAGCGGTTGTATCTCTACAAACACCCTTTACCATTAAAAGATTATCTGTTTCAAATAGTGGTTTTGATCCTCTAAATGCCTTTAACGAATACATCAACTTTCCAATATCTGCTTTCCACATCTTCATTCACCTATTAAATAAATTTTACCTCCTCACAGTATTTTTTAATGATTTCAGCTGATTTTCTAAACGCTTCTATCTCATCTTTATCAAGGTCTATTGAAACCACTTCTTCAATTCCATCTCTTCCTATTTTCACAGGAACTCCTATACATATATCTTTAATACCATCAAATTCTCCATCCACATAGGCAGATAGCGTTAATAATCTTTTTTCATTGTTCACTATGCATCCTACTACGTTCAAGATTGCAGCAGCAGGACCAAATTCTGATCCTCCTTTTAATCTTATTATTTGCTCTCCTTTCGTTTTTACATCCTCAATTATCTCTTTTATTGGAAGATCTTTAAATTTTTCAAATTTTTGGATGGGGATCCCTCCGATTGATGTGGCACTTAGCAGGGGCACCATGCTGTCTCCATGCTCTCCTATTATCCTCGTTCTAACCTCATCTATGTGAACTCCAAAAAATTTGGCAATTGCTACTTTAAATCTTAATGAATCAAGATGAGTTCCAAGACCAAATACATTATTTCTCTCATATTTTGAATCGATCAGTGCTTTGTATGTCATAACATCTACGGGGTTTGTTATGATAAACAGTTTGGTATCGCATATTTCAGAAATCTTTTTTGCATAATTTCCCACAATTTTTGCGTTTATTTTTGCTAAATCCATTCTGCTCATTCCTTCAGTTCTTGGAACTCCACTTGTTATTATTACTACATCGCTCTCATCAACTATTTTCAAATCATCATCTGTTCCGACAAAGATATTTGCATCGCTTCTCGATCCTGCTAATGCATCGTATATATCTCTTTTCAACCCTTCCAACTTATTTTTTGATTTTTCTCTACCTATTAAAACTAAGTCCTTCATAAATGGTTCTTTTGCTAAAAGTAGGGCTGTTGCACTACCAACTCTACCAGACGCTCCTATTATTGAAACTTTCATAATTTCCCCTCAAAAAAGGTGTATTAGTTTTGATATTGTTTATTTATACTTGTTTATTCATATATTTGAGATTATTATGAATATTTTAATGGGTAATGATATGTTTTGATATGTTTTGATGGTGTCTTATTTTAATTTAAAATTTTAAAATTTAAATTTCTTCAATAAAAGAATGAATGAGATCTATATTTTTGGATAAAATCTTTTCTGCCTTATCTAAAACATCATTTAATGTGCTTATTGTAATTGCCGGCTGTGATATTTCGGATAAAAATTTATGGGTATCATTTTCGTGGAATAATATTCCCTCATAGTATCTTAAATTTGGAATTGCATATAACACTCCATCCAACGCCGTTATTTCCCTCGAAGCATCAACTATCGTATCGATCGTTAATGTCATCGTTCCTGAGGTTTTAGACACTCTTGCTTTTCTGTATGTTTTCAAAATGCCAATCTTTGCGTTATTAATGAACGGAGAAATCCTATCATATGTATCATCCGCTTCATAAATGTCAACATCAAAAACGCCTCTTGGATCCTCCACTATAAAAACTTCTGGTGTAAATTTGGATAAGAAGTCCTTATCTAACCCACCCAATCCAGTTAAATCAATTATTAAGTCAGGATTTACTTCTTTTCTCATACATTTTAATTTAAATTCATTTAAACTCAAAAATTTGATGTTATTGTTATTTGGAACAAACCCTTTCATAAATTCGTGAATATCTACCAAGTAAACTTTATCTGCACATTTAGAAATCATTTGGGCAGTGTAATTTCCCCACAAGTAAACTCCAAATATTACTACTTCTTTAAACTCTTCTCCCTCTAAAAAATCTCTAATTGCGTGATATTTTTTCTTGGCTATTTCGTTTATTACATCTACAACTCTTGTTTTTGTATCAATCGTCTTGACCATTTCTGTTATCCCATATTTCATAATTTCACACTCCAAAATCATCTCTTGCAAAAAGAATCTTTCAATTATTTTCTTTCTCTTTTTTTATTTTAATTTTTATTCCATTTATTTCTTTAATATCTTTTAAATTGCTTTTTAAATTTTAAATATTATCAAATTTTATTTTTCTTAGTATCCTTTTAACTTTAACCATTAAGTTTTATCATTGATTTTTTAGTTTTAATACTTTTCTAAGTTTATTCCAACCCTACTCAGTGCTTCTATTATTTCTTTCTTTATCCTATTTTCTATACTTTCTCCATGAACAACTGAGGAAGGAGATAGAGAAGCCGTTAAAATCCTTCCCTTTTCATCCAATATTACAAGCATTGATCCCGAGCCAGGAACTCCAAGACGACCTCTTGCAATTACTAAATCTGCCGTTTCAGTATCCAATGCCATTAATCCCTTATTTAGTGCTGGAACTCTTGTCAAATCAGCAAATCTTGTATCCATATCTACCATTATTATATTGGCATCACATATCTTTGAAATAATATCTCTTATTATGTTAAATTTCTTTTGGTTGTTTGTGGCAACTACAATCTTTTTAGCAGAAAGTATCTTTTCTCTAATCTTCTCTACTTCTTCTTTTTTATCTCCAAATCTTCTCCCATCTAACGATTCTAAATATGCCCTTTTAATGATTTCTTCCATTTTGCACCACCTCATTATAGTATTCCATAAAAACTATTTCATAATCATTTTTAAGATTTAAAGGAAGTTTTAAGGAAGGTAAAAACTTAATAAATAAACTATAAAAAATAACTAATTAAAATTAGTAATAGATCGATAATATGGGAAAATATGAAAAATAAAAAGATTGTTGGAGAGATTTTATGGACAATTACAGTTGTAGTTGCTGTCATAAACGCTTATTTGATATGGAATAATTATATAGAAGTTAATATACTCTTAAATTTGGCAATAATAGTTATGGCAGTAATTGTAGGGCATCTAATACACTCTAAACATAAATAATTAAAAAATTAAAATAAATAATCAAAAAGGGCCAAAAATAGAAATAAAAAATTCATCCGTCTAAATAAAACACTATAATCGTTTTGCTATTTTTTCAAAGTTTATATCAGTTGGGTATTTTCCAGTGATGCAAGCCAGACATAAATCTTTTCTACCAATTGCTTTTATTAATCCCTCTAATGATAAATAGCCAATTGATTCGACTCCAATCTTTCTTCCGATCTCTTCCTCTGTTTTGTTTGAAGCAATTAATTCCTTTTTGGTAGCCATATCTATTCCATAATAGCATGGAGAAATGATCTTTGGACTCCCAATTCTCAAATGCACTTCCTTCGCTCCTGCTTTTCTAACCATATTTACAATTCTTCGAGATGTTGTTCCTCTAACTACACTATCATCTACCAACACTACCCTCTTTCCTTCCAATACACTTTTTACAGGGCTTAATTTTAATCTTACCGCTAATTCTCTCTCGTTTTGTGATGGGAGGATGAATGTTCTTCCCACATATCTGTTCTTTATTAATCCCTCATAATAAGGAATTTTTGAACCCTCAGAGAATCCCAAAGCAAACGCAACTCCCGAATCTGGGATTGGAGAGACCACATCTGCCTCTACAGGATGTTCCTTAGCTAATATCTTTCCTATTCTTTTTCTAACTTTGTAAACGCTAATGCCGTCGATAGTTGAATCAGGCCTTGCAAAATATACATACTCAAACATGCATGTTGTAGCTCCCCTGTAAATTGAAGGAACATCTACATCTATCGACATATACTCAGGAACGTCAAAATCTAATTTGTAAGAAGATAATTCTCCTCCATTCTTTATTTCAATAATCTCTCCCGGCTCAACATCTTTCACAAATTCAGCATCGAGGGTTGTCAAAGCACAGTCCTCAGAAGAGATGTAGATGTTCTCATCATCTCTCCCAATGCATAGAGGTTTAAAACCCCATGGATCTCTTACTGCAATTAACGAATCGTTAAACATTATTAGGAGAGAATAAGCTCCTATCAATTTTTTTAGAGTATTTTTTATTGCTTCGATCTTGTCAGATGTTTTTAACAGTTCTCTTACTAAAAGTTGAGCGATCACTTCTGAGTCGGTTGAAGAAGTGAATATATGTCCTTTTTTTTCTAAGTCCATCCTTAGTTCATTGGAGTTAACAAGATCTCCATTATGGGCTATCGCAATATTTCCAAAGGAGCTTTTTACTACAAAGGGTTGACAATTTTCTACCGCTTTTCCTCCGGTTGTTGAGTATCTTACATGCCCTATCCCAATATATCCAAAGAGATTTTGTAGAATATCATCTCTAAAAACATCCGTAACGAGACCAATATTTTTATAATGATGGATGTTTCTCCCATCACTTGTGGCAATCCCTGCTCCTTCCTGCCCTCTGTGTTGTAGTGCAAATAATCCATAGTATATTTTCTTAGCAACATTTATCTTCTCAAAGGAGTAAATTCCAAATATTCCACACATATTGATTCCCTTTTATGATTTTTATTTTCTTTTTTATCTTTTTATTTTTATACTTAGATGATTTTATTATGATTTTATTATCTATTATTTTAATCCTTTTAATTTTACTATAAGGTTGCACTCAATTCATAATTTTATTTTAGAAGGATATGCTTTCCATTATAATCTACAACCGCTCCACTTTTAATTTTTTTATTATTAATATTTACTTCATCCACAACCTTTCCGATGACCTTTGCAGAGATTCCATACTTATCAGATATTTTTATAACTTTCTCAGCTTCCTCCTCACTACCAACAATAACACAAAATCCAACTCCCATATTAAACGTTCTAAACATCTCTTCATCTGGAACATTACCCAATCTCTGAATTTCCTTAAATATTGGAAGGGGCTCAGGAAGATCGTTTATATAGTATACAACTTTATCATTTAGCCGTTTAAGCTTTCTAAAACTTCCTCCTGTTATGTGTGCTAAGCCCTTAACATCTATCTCCTCACCCCTAATCATCTCTAAAACTGGCTTTACATATATCCTTGTTGGAGTTAAAAGCTCTTCAGCAACGGTCTTTCCATAGGAAAGTTTGTCATTGATGTTTAACTTGGCTATATCAAAAAACACCTTCCTTGCTAATGATAAACCATTACTATGTATTCCAGAGCTTCTCAAACCAACGATCAGATCTCCGGGCTTAACATCCTTCCCAGTTATTATTTCATCCTTTTTAACTATTGCTAACACAGTTCCAGCCAGATCAATGCCCTTGATCATATCAGGTAGTGTGGCTGTCTCTCCACCAACAATATTTATATTCGCTTCCTTAGCTCCCTCATTCAGTCCTTTTCCAATCTGCTCCGCTATTTCCTCTGTTATATGCCCAACTGCCAAATAATCAACCAATGCAACTGGCTCTGCTCCGATACAGATTGCATCATTTACATTCATAGCGATCATGTCAATTCCAACAGTATCGAACTTATTTGCCATCTCTGCAACAATCATCTTACTTCCAACACCATCCGTAGATAACACCAAATAATAATCCCCAAACTCAACTGCTCCAGCATAATGTAAGCCAAGATCAGCAGGTTTTATATCACTTCTTTTAAATGTTATCTGTGAAACCAATGCTTTAATCACTCTATCCTCATGAGATATATCCACTCCAGCATCCTTATAGGTAATCATTATTTTTCACCTTTTTTTGTTATATTTTTAGTTTTTTATTGGCAGGAAATAACCAGTATATAACTACAATCCTCTTACACACCGCTTCTTAATCTAATTTTTATTTTTAATTTTTTTGTAATAGTATTTTAGATCAGTTAATTTATTATTTTTTAGGTCAAGAGTGTAAAAGTTGATTTCTAAGTTTTTATATCTTTGTTTCTTTTCAATAAGATTTATTAAATTTAAAAATTCCTTTGCATGTAAAAAGGCAGTTATGTTTTCAACAACAATATTAATTTTCTCATTTAGATTATATTTTTCCAATGTTTTATGTATTTTTCCAAAACCTTCTTTAAATAATGTTTCAATTTCGTAGTTTTCATTTTTATCATCAAAATAAACATCAATAATTATATTATTGTTCTTCCCTTCTTTTAGATGTTCAGTTCTAATAATGTTTTCTTTGATATAGTCCCAATCTTTTTCCTTATCTTCTTTTGGGATTTTTCCTTCTTTTTCAAGTTTTTTGATTAAATAATGGGCAACAAAGGATTTTAAATTCATGTGTTCTTCACTTTCATTTTCTCCTTCATTTATAATTCCCAAGTTTATACAATATTTGTTATTGATTTTTTCAAGTTTTTCTTTGTATTTTTCTTTGGTAAAATTGAGGACAGCGTCCATTGGAGCGATTGGTGGAACCTCCTTTTCTATATCTATAAAACCAAAAAGTGCTTTTGCAACATTAATTTTTTCTTTAAATGATAACCTTTTTGGAATTATTTCAATGATTTTTGCTTTTAAATTTAATTTATTCAAATTTATTTCGTTTAGAATTGTTTTGTATTTTTCAAAGATATTTTCAGATTTTGTGTAAAAGATAACGATTCCTCTTTCTTTTGAAAATATTGCCCATAATCGATCTGAGAGGTTATCTTTATTTATTTCCTCTTTAGAGTCCAACTCTACAATAAAAATGTTTCCTTCATCGAGGTATCTTTCAATCTCATATTTATTCCAATCTTCCTTTAAACTTAGTTTTTTAACTTTTGGAATTCCCCCATATTTCTCTCTACAAATTCTTAATAATAATGTTTCAAATGTTTGAATGTAGCTGTCGTCTTTATAATCTTTAAATAAAACAATTAACGGCCCTCCTCTTTTCATCCCTTCAATATTGCTACCAAATAAAAAGTCCATAGGATCTTTGGACATTTCAATTTCTGTTTCTTTGGTTTCATTTTCATTTGGAATAAATGTATTTGCTATTTTAATTTCTTCTGTTATTGCATATTCCTTGTCTTCTTCTTTAATCTTGGCAATTCCTTTAATTTCTAAGTTTTTAGACATCTCAATCCCCTTAAAATTAGATATAGTTATTGGACTCGTTGGAATGGAAATTTTAGGAATTTCAAACATTTTTATATCTTCATTCAGTTTTAGAAGTTGATATTCCTTATTTAATTTATTTTGAGGATATTTAATTTCTGACTCTAAAATCTCGATATTTGGGATGAATAAGCAGTTTTTATCTTTTGCAATATAAAAATCTTTATCAATTTCAGTTTTTAGAAATCTATAATTTAAAGGAATTATGCCAAATTTTGGGATTAAAAAAGAATTTTCAGCTTTTGCAATGTTAAAGTTTTTATCTACACAGCTATTTAATAATTTGTAATATGGTTTAGTTAGTTCGATATGTGGTAGTTTTAGATTAAGTTTTTCTCTTTGTATAAGTATATTTTTTTCTAAACCAACATGTTTAAAGTTTATTTTTATATCATCAAAAACAATTTTTGGAATTTCAGAAAATTTTATTTCATTGATTATGATTTTTTCTTTGAGTTCTTTCTGTTTTGAAAATTTAATTTGAGAAGTTTTATTTTCTTTTTCTTTTTGTTTTTTATTAGTTATTTTTCTTCTTTCTCTTTCTTTACGTTCATCTTCATGCTTTAATTTCAATAAAGTTTTTTCGTTCATTCTAATCTCCCCAACTCTAAACTTGGGTAATCTTCTAAAAAGTTGCCATAGTAAATTAAAATTGGTACGTCGTTAATTTTAACTTTTATATATGTTAAATAATCGTTATCAAATTTTTCTACTTTAGTGGGTAAGATCGTTGCAAGTTTTAAAAATAGAACAGGAGCAATTTTATCTAAAAAGTCAAAAAAGTAAATTTTTATTTGCAATGAACGTTTAATAGGTCCTTCATAAAACTCTAATGCACTCCAATGAATCTTCCCATTCCTCCAGTTTTCACAGGCTTGGTAATATTCATCATAACTAGACCTTGATATTGAATTAACATATATCCCATTAACTACTAAAAAATAATCTTCATATAAATGTATGCATTTATCACCAATATTTATCTCTTTAAACTCTTCCCCAATGGATTTTTTAGCAAGTTCTTTGTATTTTTCTTTCAAGTTTTCTGGTTTTTCAACAATATATTTAAAAACCTCGTGAATTTCAGATTTTTCAAAGGAATTCCACAAGTGTAGTTGCATCTTAAATAAATTATCTCCAATACTATCTTTTTCATAACGTAATATGGTGTAGTATTTCTTAATTGTGCTATTATCAACATCTGGAACAAACATTGGACAAAATCCTAAAAACTCTTTTATCTCCTCAAAATGCTCATTTAATTTTGGATATGCTGAAATTAAATATCTAAAATGTATTCCATATGAACTCAAAATAAAAAATGTATAGTAATTATAACTTGCATTAAAAGAAACACATGCTTTATAAAGCTCTTTTAGAACATCTAAAATCTTATCTGGATTTTTTATTATGTCATCAACTTTAATAGAAGGTTGAATCTCTATATTTGACTTTTTAATAATCTCTAAACTATGCTTATTTATCTTCTCCAAGAACTTAATAAATGGCCAGTTGTCCATATCCTTAGATTCTACCTTAATGTCCTTTAATCCTTCCTCTCCAGTTAATTCCATCGTATTAACAAATTCCTTAGCATCAACATATATTCCAAACATTAAATAAATTAATTTTGCAAGGGCATTTTCTTTGTAATTTCCCTCTTCATCAATTCCTCCAATGAAAAAAGGCATAAGATAATTATTGCTTTGATTTACGTTTTCTAATGACATACCTACATAAAAAGAAAGTTCATTCTTAAAATCTAATAGGCATTTTGTATATGTATACATTGGAACGATATACTCTTGAACATATTTTCTCCATGCATTTACATCCCAATATATAAAATTTGGAATTGTATCATAATATGACTCCATAATTTCCCCCTTTTTTTTCAAAAATTACAAAAATATCACAAAAAATAAAATTAATCATTAATTATTTTCTACTCTTTGTCTTTCCAATAACTTTCCTCTCTTTTTTTGATTTTTCTTTCTTTTTTTCTTTATTTTTCTTAGATTTTTTGGATTTAGGTTTTGATTTATCTTTTTTAGTTTTTGGTTTTTTATCAAATTTTTTAGATTTTTTCTGTTTCTTTTTCTTTGGAGGGTTTGGATATTTTCTCTTAATTTCCTCAACCCTCTTATTAAGTTTTTCTAAGAGTTCATCTGCAATATAATCCCCAGCATAATCGGCTCTCGAAGCAATTGCCAACTTACAAGCTAATGCTCTTGCAATCTTTCCCCTTTGCCAGTAAGGAGAACCCTGAATTAACGGATGATTAAATATAATCCCATGTTTTGGTGGTTCAACTCCCATCTTCAAATGAGCAAATAACGCCTTTTCAGCACCTAAAACTTGTATTGTAGAAGCAGGCATTTTTGATAACCTCTCCAGGCCTCCTGCCAATCCGATAAGCTTTGCTCCCAAAGAAACACCAGCAATTTTCGTAATATTTGGCACTTCCTCATTCATTAACTTTTCCAAATAATTATATAACTCCTTCCTCTTTTCATAAAGATGATTTATCTCCTCAGCAAATTTAACTATCGCATTTAAATCATAATCCTCCAAGTCCCCTCCCATTGAATTTTTTGCTGCATCAGCAACTTTTCCTGCCAATTTTGATGGAAGTATTTTTTTCAGCTGACTTTTCGTAAAATTTTCTCGAGTTTTTAATTTTGTTATTAAATCAGCATATACTTCGTGCTTACTTATTAAATGGTCAAGTTCTGGGAAATATAAAGAATACCACTCTCTCAATCTTTCAGATAGTAAATTTAAAGTTTTGTCCAGATCAGAAATTGCCTCAGCCACTTGAATTATAATCTTATCTTTTTGCTGAGCATAACTTTTTATGACTTTTTTTGTTAGTTCAGTGCCCCAAAAATGCATTTTTTCTCTAAAATCTTCATAATCTGTAAAGTAGCCAAAGTGTTTCCCAATTTCAAACATATTTTCTCTTAAAAAGTCCCCTATCTTAAACGGCTCAACACTAACAACTTCTAACCTAACCTCATCGTTCCACTCTTTTTTAAGCTCATCTGCCACACTATTCGGATGCATCTTCACTTTAAACATCATATTGGGAATATCTTCATCACTAAAAAGTTTTTTATAAGATATATCTTCTAATTTTTTGACCTCTGTATTTTCTTTTACTCCAAATGCCCCAAATGGTGTAAACGCGACATAAATCAAAATGATCCCTCCATAAGCTTTTATATAATCAACATTAAAATCTCCATAAATAAATACTTTAACATGGTAGGAATTGTTATATTTAATTATGATTTGATTATGGGCTTTTATTTTTTAATATGTCTCTTTGGTGGTTTAAATGAATATAGAAGAAATCGAAAATAAATTAAAGCCAAAAGGAGAAGTTTCCATAATTGGGTGTGGAAGATTAGGAATTAGAGTCGCTTTTGAGTTATTAGAAGTGCATAGGGGAGGAGTTGAGAAAATCCATATATTTGACAATGCGAAAATAGAGGAGAATGATATAATTCACAGAAAACTCGGTGGAAAAATTGGGGACTATAAGGTAGACCTCGTAAAAAGATTTTTTAAGGATAGGGTTGAAGCAGTTAGGGAAAATATAACAAAAGAAAATTTGGACTTAATTAAAGGAGATGTGGCAATTATATGCATTGCTGGAGGAGATACAATCCCAACAACAAGATCGATAATTGAACACTGCAAAAATCTAGGAATTAAAACAATAGGAACTAATGGGGTATTTGGAATAGACGAAAAAGTAAAGGTGTGTGATGCAAAATATGCGAAAGGACCTGCCAAGTTTTTGAACTTAGAAGAGGAGGGACATATAGTTGTTGGAACTGAAAAGTTTATAAGGGACTTTGAACCAATAACCCCATACTCTTTAAACGAAATATCTAAACTTATGGTTTTAGAGTGTTTAAGGATCTTATGGAAGAAGTATTACTCAAACAAGACCATTATTTAATTTTGATTTAATAGAAAATCGTCCAATAAGCATTTATAAATATTTCTATATTGACCATTAAACCCTTATTATTAACCATAAACTATATATACCACTTCATATTAGTTAATCTATGCAAGAGCCGGGGTAGTCTAGAGGCTAGGCAGCGGACTGCAGATCCGCTTTACGTGGGTTCAAATCCCACCCCCGGCTCCATTTGAAGTTTTAAGAAATTTTACTTTTTAATAATTCACGCTGACATTAGTAAAAATTTCTCTTTTTTATCTTAACTCATCACACAATAATAAGATATAAATATAACCTAACCAAATTAATACTAAGCTTGTTTTTTGGTTTAAACTATAAACCTTAATTAGAGAGGATATGATGCCAACAATTAGTAAAAAGCATTTAATTGATGTATGAAAAAACAGATAAAAATAAAAAATAAAAACTAAAAATATCAAAAAGAAAATATCAAAAAGATCATGAAAGAGGTGCAAAAATGGTAACCGTTTACGATGTTCCAGCTGAGAAGTTAATTCAGAAAACAGCTGAGAAGTTAAAAGAATTAGATATTAACGTCCCTGAATGGGTAGATTTTGTTAAAACAGGAGTCAGTAGAGAGAGAAGACCTGAGCAAGATGACTGGTGGTATGTAAGATGTGCATCAATTTTAAGAAAGATCTACATCTACGGACCTGTAGGAATATCAAGATTAAGAACCGCTTATGGAGGAAGAAAAAACAGAGGACATGAACCAGAACACTTCTATAAGGGTAGTGGAAACATCATCAGAAAAGCCCTACAAGAATTAGAAAGATTAGGTTTTGTTGAAAAAACACCAGAAGGGAGAGTTATCACACCAAAAGGAAGAAGTTTCTTAGACAACATAGCAAAAGAAGTTAGGGACGAAGTAATCGATGAAATCCCAGCTCTTGCTAAATATTAAGGGGATACCAATGGATCCTGAAGAAATAAAGAGAAGAAAACTTCTCGAACTTCAAAAAAAGCTTGCAGAACAGCAAGAACAGGAAGGAGCCCTAATCGAAGCAGAATTACAAAAAAGATCACTACTTAGAAAAATCTTAACTCCTGAAGCAAGAGAACGTCTGGAGAGAATAAGATTAGCAAGACCAGAATTTGCTGAAGCAGTGGAAATACAGCTAATACAGTTAGCACAACTTGGTAGATTACCAATCCCTTTAAAAGATAGCGAGTTCAAAGCAATACTTGAAAGATTGAGTGCTATGAGTAAGAAGAAAAGAGATATTAAAATCATTAGAAAGTGAAATATATGGATGCCTATGTTCTCTTTAGCGGAGGGAAAGACAGCTCCCTCTCAGCGATCATATTAAAAAAACTTGGCTATACTCCAAAATTAATAACAATAAACTTTGATATTATCCCATCCTATAAATTAGCTGAAGAGACAGCTAAAATTTTAGGATTCGACCATAAAGTAATTAAATTAGATGATAAAATAATTAAAAAAGCAGTAGATATGATAATCGAAAAAAAATATCCATCTCCAGCTATACAATACGTTCATAAAACCGTCTTAGAAATACTTGCTGACGAGTTTGAGATCTTAGCAGATGGAACGAGAAGAGACGATAAAGTCCCAAAGTTAAGTTATTCAGAAGTTCAAAGTTTAGAAATGCGAAAAAATATCCAGTATCTAACCCCACTGATGGGATTCGGTTATAAAACACTGAGGCAGTTAACTGCTGAGTTCTTTGAATTAGAAGAGATAAAAAGCGGAACTAAATTAAGTTCTGATTATGAAGCAGAGATTAGGCATCTATTAAAGGAGAGAGGAGAAGATCCTTCAAAATATTTCCCAGAACATAGGCAGACAAGGGTCTTAGGACTAAAAAAGAAGATATAAAAAACATAATAACCTAAATAAAAAACAAAAAACAAAATACGTAAAATCTCAATAATATTTAATGCAAAAGGTGAGAAGGCATGGGAAGCAACAAACCATTAGGTAAAAAGTTGAGATTGGCAAAGGCATTAAAACAGAACAGAAGAGTTCCTCTCTTTGTTATAGTTAAAACAAGAGGAGAAGTTAGATTCCATCCAAAAATGAGATACTGGAGAAGGAAAAAATTAAAAGCATAATTATTCCATCTTTATATTTTTGTTTTTTTTGCATTATTATTTATTACTTTTTTAACCTTTTCAAATTTTTTCGTTCGATTTAATATAAAACACCTCTCCCTTGTAATTTTTTAACCTGAGCCCCTCTACTGGAACCTCATTTAATAAAGGTCTTATTATAACATCCGCTCCTATTTTTTCAGCTAAATTTAAGAGTGAATATTGAAGATCTCTCGGAGGGCGTATAGCATATATTAACCCTACATTTTTATATATATCTATATTTGGGTTAAATATATCATCTTTTCTACTATCCAACCCCAACGATCTTGCTTTACCAACCGCATTATCATTAACATCCACAACCGTGACATTAAAATATCTCATTAATCTTTTCGCAATTTCAAAGTTAAAACCAATTCCAACCTCTACAATATTTTTACATCCTCTTCTTTCTGCATTAATTTTTATAAATTCAACAATCGCATTAACATCCATCTTTTCACATCTTTAAAATTTTAGAAACATTTAAATAACCTTAAAGTTATAAGTATTTTTTATCAACTTCATTAAAAACTTAAATAATAAATAATACGAGGGGCAGTTATGAAATACAGATACTTAATGCTTTGCTTATTTTTAACCGTTGGGATTTTCTTTGCAGGATGCACACAACAACAGATCAGTGCTGATGAAATAGCAAAGAAGATGCAAGAGAAGTACGATGCAATGAAGTCAATGGAAGCAGATGTTGTAATTACCACCAATATGATGGGACAAACAGAGACAATGCAATACGAATATGCGTTTGAAAAGCCAAATAAATTTTATATGGAAAACAATAAAATGTTAATGGTCTTTAATGGAAAAACCTACTACATGTATGATAAAATAAAGAACCAATACACAAAAATGGATGTAAATGGAGATACAAGCAATATATTTAACCCTGATTATGGAAAGTTCATAAAATCAATGCTTGACAAATTTAACGTCTCATATCTTGGAGAAAAAACCTACGATGGAAGAAAATGTTATGTTTTGGAGTTAATCTCTAAAGAAAATCCTGAAGAAAAGATGACAATGTATGTTGATGAAGAATACTGGCAACCCTTAAAGATAGAGATGAATGGCCTAACAATTGAATATAAGAACGTTAAATTCAACGTAGATATTCCAGATGATAAATTCAACTTTGTCCCTCCTAAGGGAGCAAAGCTCGTGGGTTCAGGATCCATGACAACATCAAAAAATATAGATGAAGTTCAAAAAGACGTTAGCTTTAAAATCTTAGTTCCAAAATACACTGCTGGGCTTGAATTGCAGAATGCCATGGCTACAAAACAGAATGTAAATAACGAAACAGAAGAGACAGTTGTGCTAACTTATGGAGAGAAGGGAGAAGTAAATATCTATGAAGTCAAGAGCAAAACCCCACTAATTATTCCAGAAAATTACAATAACACAATAACTCTAAAAAATGGAGTTAAGGCAATGCTAACAAGCAGAAATACAGTAAATATGATGATGTTTGAATACAATGGTGTTAAGGTTGTAATAACCGGAACGCTAAATAAAGATGAGTTAATAAAAATGGCAAATTCAATGATCGTATAAAACTACTATTTATTTTATTTTTTTTATTATTTTAAATTTTCATTTAATTTTTATTTTTTAATCGTTTGAAATTATATGAGATTGGAATTGTGGGGTGAATGTATGGAGCTGAGTCATGTCCCAAGGAATCTTTTAGATTTAGTAAAAAAAGCATACGAAGGAGAAGTAGCACTTCCTGATTTTCAGAGAAACTTTGTCTGGACAAGACAAGATATAGAAGAACTAATTAAATCTATTCTGGAAAATATGTTTATAGGAACTTTTTTAATCCAAGAAATAAATCCTGAAAATCCACCATTTAAAACAATCTATATCAGAGGGGCAGAGGAAGTAAATCCCAATATAACATTAAGAAAACCAAGAACTTTGATTCTTGATGGTCAGCAAAGATTAACTTCATTATTTTATGCGATATATAGTCCAAATCTACCATTAAAAAATACAACAAAGCCTTATGCATTTTTTATAGATTTAAATAAATTAGTTAAGGATGATATTGATAATGCTGTTTTTAGCTTGTCTAAAGATTGTAGGGAATATAAAACATTATTAAATGAAGATAATTCTTTTGATATAGAAAAATTAAAAGAAAGAGGATTTCTTCCATTAACATTTTTATCAGATTTACTTGAGTTTAATGAAATATGGTATAGTCATTTTAATAGCCTCTTCCCTAAAAAAGTATATGGTTATATAATTAATATATTGAAATATCAAGTTTCTACACTAACTTTAGGGTTATCTTATAATGATAAGCCCGAACAAGTTGTAGTATTATTTGAAAGAATAAATAAAACTGGTGTAAAATTATCACCTTATGATTTATTGGTTGCAAGATTTTATAAAATTATAAAATTGAGAGAAAAATGGGCAGAAGCCTTTGAAAATAATATTAACATTAAAAAATTTGCTGGTAATGTTGAGGATACAAAAGTGCCTTATATGTTTATTCAAGCATTAGCTTTAAGTAAAGGAATGAGCATCAAGTCAAGAGATTTAATTAAAATTGATAATTCTATTTTAAATGAGGAATCTTGGAATAAAGTAGTAAATATTGCTGAAAATAAAGTATTTCAAAGAATTTTTGATATTAGTGAATACGGGATTGCAGATGTTGAAAAATGGAATCCATACACACCAACAATAACATTAATTTTGGCATTCTTTTTAAAATATGATATTCCAGATATGGACAAAGTTAATAAATGGTATTGGAGTTCAGTATTTTCTGAAAGATATTCGGGTTCTACAGAATCCAAAATGATGAAAGATTTTAAAGAAGTTTCACAATGGATTGAGGGAAACAACAAAATTCCAGAAGTCGTTGAAAACTTAAGGATTGAAATACAATCTGGAGTATACAGTTTAAAGAAAGTTAAAAGTCCTGGAAGTTCAAAATATAAGGGAGTATTTAATTTAATATTTAAAAATAGGCCAATGGATTTCTATAAGCCTGATAATATTACCTACTATGACCTTGAAGACCATCACATATTTCCTAAAGGATTTTTAAGAAATAAAGGTATATCCAACGAATATATAGATTCGGTTTTAAATAAAACACCAATTCTTGATGAAACTAATAGAAGAATTTCAAGAAAATCACCCTCCAAATACATCAAAGAAATGATAGAAATTCAGAAACGTAGTGGATTACCTGAAGATGAAGCAGAAAATAAAGTTAAAGAAATTCTAAAAGGGCATTTTATAAATGAAGAAATGTTTGAAATTCTAAGAAATACTGATGATCCATTATCAAAAGATGAAATTGAAGAGAACTTTAATAGATTCATAGAGCTTAGGGAAAAATTAATTTTAGAAAAAATACTTGAACTAATATCTTAAAATTTCTTATTAATTATCTTCTCAGCAATCTCTTCAACTTTTTTATAGACCTCATTATCCTCTGGTAGATTCCATAAAGGTATACCTTTTAAATCATACTCGGCTATTTCTTTATCATAAGGCAATTTCCCAATCAAATTTAACCCGAGTTCTTTTGCATAGCTATCAATTAACTCCTCATACTCCGGCTTAACTTTATTTGCAACAACATAAATGTCTTTAAACTTAACCTCTAACTCATTAGCTAACTTTTTAATTCTCTTTGCAGTTCCTAAACCCCTCTTTGAAGCATCTGTAATAACAATCATCACGTCAACATTTTGTGTTGTTCTTCTACTCAAATGTTCTAAGCCAGCTTCTGTATCTATAATAACAAAATCATAATCCTTAGATAAATTATCTATAATTTGCCTAAGCCAGTTGTTTACACTACAATAGCAACCACTACCTTCAGGTCTTCCCATAACCAACAAGTCATAATATTTTGTTTCAACCAAAATCTCGAAAATCTTACTTCTTAAATAATCCAACTTTGTCATTCCACCGGGAATTTCATCTTTTTCGACCAATTTTTTTAACTCTTCCCTAATATCACCAACCGTCTTCTCAACTTCAACTCCCAACGTCTCTGGTAGATTCGAGTCAGGATCGGCATCAACAACCAAAATACTGTTTGTTTTTTTAGATAGGACTTTGATCAATAATGTTGTG
>Ga0256843_1000636_pt1 | contig 29379 bp, 30 predicted proteins | sample AlvinellametaG_FD_191572 | JGI IMG/M metagenome (GOLD analysis project Ga0256843, IMG submission 191572) | Pompeii worm associated microbial communities from hydrothermal vent at the East Pacific Rise, Pacific Ocean - Alvinella | ecosystem: Host-associated > Annelida > Integument > Unclassified ...
AACATAGTGACCATTTATATCTTTATTAATTAAGAGTTCTTTTTTTTGTCTAGAATTTAAAATTGTTTCAATCAAAGATTCAAAAAACTCTTCATTGAGTTTTCTATCTAAAATTGTTTCAATATGTCCTGCAATTCTAGCTTTTGGAGTACTAAAGGGTTTTAGATGTAAATCACTTCCTCCCAATTTTACCATTTTGTCCAAAAGCATATCTAATACTTTTTTATACTTCAAATTCATAGCCAAACTGGACTAGAGTTTTCTCTAGCCTCTCCTCCTTTCATAAAATCTTTTTAGGCCTTAGCCAACTCCTCCTTTTACCAAAGATCTGCTCCCGTTTCATTTTACACTCTTAGACCTTTAGAGTTTTTTAAGTTAAAAGATTTTAATAATCTCAATTATCTTGCTATTTTTGTGTCGTTTTCTTAAAATAGTAAAAAACCATCCCTAGGAAAAGGAGAGCTAAAGGAATAGCTAAATACCAATATCCTTTTAAAGTTTCTAAAAATTTTATCAACTCTTCCCCAAAATACCAAGCTAGCAAAATTGTAATTGCTGCCCAAATAATAGCACTAATAAAGTTGATTATTAGAAATTTTGTTGTACTATATTTAGTCATTCCTATTGCAATTGGAATAATTGTTCTCATTCCATACATATATCTTTGAATAAAGATTATTATCCAGCCGTATCTTTTTAAGAGCAAGTAAGCAAGGGCAAATTTTCTTCTGTGATTTTTTAACTTTTTGGCAACATACTTTTTATTTAATCTTCCAATAAAAAAGTAAATAGTATCTCCTACAAATCCTCCAATTCCAGCCACTAAAATTGAAAGCCAAAGATTCATATCTCCTGTATGAGATAAAATTCCAGCCATTATTAAACCAGTCTCTCCTTCCATAATACTCCAGATAAAAAGAATTGGATAACTATACTCTTTCAAAAACTCTACTAAAATTTCAGTCATAAATGCTCCCTAAAGTTTTACAGCTTTTTTTATTTTCTCTAAATCTAGATGTTTTTTTATTTCAAGGTAAAATTCTTGGATTTTTCTTTTTTGATAAGTTCTAAAATTTGCATCTTCAAAAATTCCATGAACAAAAGTTCCTTTTATATTTTTGTTTTGAAAAAATAGAGGATATTTTTTGCTTATTCCATTATGAATTTCAAACCCTTCTACTCTTTTTCCAAAGATATTATAGGAAGCTTTCTTTACCACTTTTTCTCTTTGAAGCAAAATTTGATCATCAATCCATCCAAAACCTTTAATCTCTTTTATTTGTGATTCTATTTTTAATGGATCTAAAATTTTTTCAAACATCATCTCATATCCGCCACAAATTCCTAAGATCTCTTTCTTTCTTCTTTTTAATCTTTTAAAAAGTCCTATTGTCTTTAACCATTTCAGATCTTTTGCTACTAATTTAGAGCCTGGAAGAATAATTAAATCAAATTCGTTTAAAGATCTATTTGACTTTATAAATTCAACTTCAAAATTTTCTGAAACAATTAAAGGTTCAAAGTCATTATAATTACTCATTGTAGGATATGCAATTATTCCTATTTTTTTAGCTTTTTGTTTTATTGGCTGAGTATAATTTGCAAGATTCAAAGAGTCTTCAAAGCCTAAATTTAGATCAAGAAATGGTAAAACCCCAAATACCGGTACTTTAAACTCTTTTTCAATAATTTTTACTCCATCATCAAAGAGGGTTTTATCTCCTCTAAATTTATTAATTACAACTCCAATTACATTTTTTCTAAGATCTCTTGGCAAGAGAGAAAGTGTGCCAAAAATAGAGGCAAAAACCCCTCCTTTTTGAATATCAGCTACCAAAATGATTTTGGCATTTAATTTTCTTGCAGTAAATATATTTGAGAGATCTTTATCCAAAAGATTAAGTTCTACAGGACTTCCAGCTCCTTCTGCGACTATAAAATCATACTTTTTTTTTAATTCTTCCAAAGCTTTAGTCACAGCAGGCTTTAAAAGATCTAAATCTTTATAATATTTTCTTACATCTTTTGAGCCAAGAGATTTTCCTTTTATAATCAAAGAGGTAGAGTTTTTGTAACCAGATTTTAAAAGTATAGGATTATTGTGCCAAGAACTCTTCTCTTCTAAAGTTAATGCTTGAAAATATTGTGAGTAAGCAATTTCAGATCCATCATCAGCTACTCTTGCGTTATTTGAGACATTTTGAGCTTTAAAAGGAGCAACTTTCAATCCAAACTCTTGTAAAATTTTTCCAAATACAAAAGTAAGCGTAGATTTCCCAGCATCACTACTTGTGCCAAAAATAGAAATAGCTCTACTCAATTTAAAGCCTTTGCAAACTTTTTCATAGAATCTAAATCTTTTACAGCCACTCTTACGAAATTTTCTCCCAAAAAATCGAAATTGCTACAATCTCTGACCATAATTTTAAAAGATTTTAGATCTTCTTGAAACTTTTTTGCTGGAATTTTTAATTTACAAAGGAAAAAATTGGCTTTGCTTGGATAAATTTGAGAGATTATTTTACTTTGTTTTAAACTTTTGAATAAAAACTCTTTTGAAATTAGATTTAATTTAAATGATCTTTCATAAAAAGTTTTATCTCTTAGGGCTTTTTGAATATATTTCATATCAAATGTAGAGATTTTCCAAAGGGGTTCTTTGGCTTTTAATGACGTAATAAAATCTTTATTAGAAATTACTCCTCCAACTCTTACTCCAGCACTTCCAAAAAATTTTGTCATCGATTTTATCATAAAAATATTTTCTAAATTTTCTAAATAATTTAGGAGTGAATATTTTGGAGAATAAAACTCTAAAAAAGATTCATCAATTATAACTTTGCAATTAAGTTCTTGCCATTTTTTGAGTATCTTTTTGAGATTATAAAATTTTCCATCAGGAGTAGATGGATTTACAAAAATTATAACACTATTTTTAGGTGGCAAAGGAACTTCTTTATTAAAACGATTAAGCAAAAGGGTCTCAAACCCACAATTTTTAGCAACTCTTTTGTACTCTAAATAAGCAGGAGAGTAGATTGCACAAATTTTAGAATCTCTTTTTAAAAAGTTTAACACTCTTTCAATTGCTACTGTTGCTCCATTAAAAAGTTCTAAATTCTCTTTATTTACTCCAAAATATTTTGCAACTTCAAGATAAAATTCTTGATAATTTGGATAATAATAAAGATCAAAAAAATCTATCTTTAAATCAATTTTTGGTTTTACAAAATTGATATTTGAAGATAAATCGATCACCTCATCAATAGTGCAATTTATAGATTTTGCAAACTTAAAAATATCTCCTCCATGTTCAAACTCTTTCACTTTAGCCTCTTTTGTAATCCAAATTTAACTTCATAAACTTCATCGCAAAAAGAGACCAATTTTTGTCCAACAATTCCTACTCTATCTACAAACTCTCTTGAGATATTATCAATTGGAATTACTCCAGATCCCACCTCATTTAAAACAAAAATGATATTTGAATCTACTTTTTTTATCTTTTCAATCTCTTCTAAAACTCTGTTTCTCTCCCAAACCAAAGTATTTAAGATCCAAGTTCCAATACAATCAATCAGATAAGTTTGATTTTCTTTCAAAACTTTTGAAAGATCTCTACTCTCTTCTAAAGTTTCAAAATTATCTTTCCTTCTTTGCTTGTGAAAAGAGATTCTATCTTCCATCTCTTTATCATTCCAGCTATTATCATAAGTTGCAAGATAAATTGGTTTTTTTGATAGGCTAAGAGCCTTCTTTTCTGCTAAAAGGCTCTTTCCAGATTTTTGTCCTCCAAAGTAGAGAATCTTCACATCAAAAACCCTTCTACTTCTTTTACAATTAATTCTTTTGGAAGTTCATTTACCAAGCCATAAACCAAAGCTCCACCTGCTCCAACTCCTTCTTTTGCCTCTCCTTTATCATAAAGTTTTAGAGCTGGGTGGGTTGAACTGGAGAAGTCAAAATCGCTATAAAATGCTCCAACTTCAAAATCTAACATCTCAAGCAGAGCTTTTATGTTGCTATTTTTATCTTCTGCAACCCATTTTGTAGTCCAAAGATACCAGTTTGAACTATCAATTTTTATTCCAAGTTCTTTTGCAATTGATTGAGCAACAAGTAAAACTCCAGCCATTTGAGTTCCACCAGCTAGGGCAATCTCAAATCTATCCATAGCACCAATTATAAATCCAGCATTAAAAAGAAGCATATTATCAGAGACAGCTCCAAGTCTTTCAAAGATATCACTTTTATCTTTAATATTTTCAAGAGCTTTTTTGATGGTCTTTTCTTTTATATTGTTTGGAACATTTTTAAAACTGGAGCTAAAGTAATTTTTAGCATCATATCCTAGAGCTAAAGCTGAAGCTTGTGCTGTTGTAGTTCCACCTGGAACGCTTTCTGCCAAAATTAGATAATCTCCATCTAAAATATAATTTTTCCCAAACTCTAAACCTTTTTCAAAAACTTCTTTTGCATTGATATTGGCTCCCTCATCAATTCTATTACTTGGTTTTAATCCAAAGTGATGAATTGTGTTGCTAACTTGAGGCTCAACTTCTAAACCCAAATTTAGAAATTCTATTCCATCAAATTTTCTCATAAGATAAATTGCTCTTGTAATTAGAGCTGGTGTTGGGACTCCTGCTGGAGTTTCGGCTATATTATCCAAACTAAAAATTGTCCCAGTAGCCAAAAATTCAGCATCAAGTGTTGGTGTAAGATGGATTAATCCAGGAATGCCAGCTTGAGTTATTCCTTCAATATCTGCTGTTTTTGTATTTGAAAGAGCTAGCATAAAAGTGGCTTCTTTGTCTTTAAATTTAGAAATATTTCTAGAGGTGTTGGTAATTTTTTTTACACCTTCTTGCATCTACTCTCCTTTAAATTATTGTATAAATTTAAAAGTTCTTGATAATTTCTATTATCAATAAACCTTATAGTAGCATAAAATACCAAAGCATATTTAATATATTCTAAAAATTCTAAAAAATCTATTTTAAGCCATTTTAAAATCTCTTTTAAGCACTCTTTAGAAAGAGTATTTTTGTCTTTGCACCAAGAAATAGCCAAAATTGCAAAATCTAACTCTTTGGCTCCATTTGAGGCAAATTCAAAATCATAAACTCCACTTAAATTTTCTCCTATAAATTTAGCATTATCCAAAAAAAGATCTCCATGAATTAATTTTGTATCTTCTGGAAAATCTTGAATTTCATCTAAGATCTTTTTGATATGAAAAATCTCTCTTTTTTCCAAAAACTCTTCTAACTTTTCTCTTTTGAAAATTTCTCTTTTTGTATCAAATTTAACTTGATGTAGTTTATCTAAAAAGTTACAAATTTTTTTTAGATGAATTTTTGATGCTTTTTTTAGACTTTTTCCTAAAATCTTTTCATAAACTATTATGAAATTTTCTTCAATTTTAAGGTAATCTAAAATTCTTGGAACTTCTAGTTTTTCATCTAGGAGAATTTTATTTAATTTTAGTTCTAATTCAAACTCATCTTTTTCAAAAATCTTAAAAACTTTATTTTCAAAAATAAAAACTCTTTGACTAGAACCATTTTGTGGAATTTGAATTTTTTGTAAGAGATAAAATGGTAAGGGAAGTTTTGAAGAATTAAATTTTAAAGTTTTTCTCATTTATTTTTTTTGTTCTCTTCCAAATCATAATGGGCAAAAACTTTTTTTGCATAAGTAATTTTTTTTGGTATTTGATAATCAAAATCTTTTCCAATAACCCAGCTTTTTCCTTTTTGGGCTCTAAATTTTCCTTGAGATTTTACTCTTTTTATTTTTGTATCATAAATTACTTTTTGAGCTTTGTAGATTGAATCATCAATTTTATGTAATTTTACATCTCCAAAGAGTTTGATATATCTTTTATCTTTTGTAGCTTTTTTTGAGCTAAGAGACTTAATTTTATCACCTTTTAACCAAAAATTATTAAAGTGCCAAGTACCCCCAAGAAGCATAGCATCTTTTGCTCTGTATCGATAAGCAAGTCCACTTGAATTTATTTCTACTCCAGTTGGAGAGAGGATAAAAATATCTTTTTTTTGTTTGGCGTACTTTTTTTGTAAAATTTTCCCCTCTTCTTGTATACTAAATCCTATATATCCAAAGATCAAAATTACTAAAAATAAAATTGGTTCTATTTTGCTGACCATAATTTTAAAAACTCTTCAAAAAGTCCATCTTTTTTGATGAGGTAATCAATCATCTCTCTTACTGCTCCTTTGCCACCTTCTTTGCTTAAGACAAAATCAACGATCTCTTTAATGCCATCAACACCATTTGCTGGGCTAAATGAGATTCCAACACTTTTTAACATTAAAAAGTCATTATAATCATCTCCAATTGCAGCTACATTTTCCCAAGAAATATCTAATTCTTTCAAGATCTCTTCTAAAGCTTCTTTTTTGTTTTTAATTCCTTGTTTACAAAATCTAATTCCAAGTTCATCAGCTCTTTTTTGGACAATATTAGATTTTCTTCCTGTAATTATTGCTACATCTTTGCCCAATCTAATCCAGCTAGCAATTCCTAAACCATCTTTTACATCAAATGCTTTGATCTCTTCTTGGGTATTTGAATAAAAAATTTTTCCATCACTTAAACATCCATCAACATCAAGTACAATTAATTTAATTTCTGCCATTTATAAAACTTCCTTTGTACTAGGAATTTTTATTCTAGGATTTGGATTTAGAGCTCTTCTAAAAGCTAGAGCAAAAGCTTTGAAACTTGCTTCTAATATATGGTGGCGATTTTTTCCCCTTTGAAAAATTAAATGCATACTAAAAGGAGCATTAAAACTTACTGCTCTAAAAAACTCTTCTGCAAGTTCTACATCAAAGTCCCCAACTTTTCCATCAATTGGAACTTCATACACTAAAAATGCTCTATTGCTTAAGTCTAAATGACACTCAAGTGCACTCTCATCCATTACAGCAACACCACTTCCAAATCTCTCTACTCCTTGTAATGGATAGATTGCTTTATTTATTGCTTTTCCTAAAACAATACCAACATCTTCTACTGTATGATGAGCATCAACAAAAAGATCTCCCTTGCATTTTATCTCTAAATCGATTAAAGAGTGTCTTGTAAAAGCATCAAGCATATGATCAAAAAAACCAACCCCTGTATCTATATTACTCTTGCCACTTCCATAAATTTCTAGTTTAATTTCAATTTGTGTCTCTTTTGTCTCTCTTTTTTGAACTATCAAAAAATCTCCTTTTATACTCCAATAATTACTGTTCCTGTGATATTATGCTCTTTTATAAAAGCTTTTGCTTCATCTTCACTTTTAAATCCTGTAACCCAAACTCTATAAAGTCCTTCTGCATCATCAAACTTTTTAATTTCTACTTTTTTCCCATTAATTTTAAATCTCTTTTTCATTTTTTTAGCACTAGAGAGCTTTTTAAATGCCCCAATTTGAACTCCAAAGTTTTTAAGTTTAACTTTTGGAGGAGCTTTTTTGGAATTTGGATCTGGCTTGTATATTTTACCAGCAAATCCTAAGACGGTCAATTTGACCTTAGCAATTCCACTTTTATCAAGTCCAAGTGCTTTTCCAGCACTATAGGAGCAATCTATTACTCTTCCATCTACAAAAGGACCTCTGTCATTGATTCTTACAACTACACTCTTTCCGTTATTTAAATTTTCTACAAGTACAATAGTATTCATAGGCCAAGTTTTATGAGCTGCAGTCATGCCATACATATTATAAACTTCTCCACTGCTTGTATATTTCCCATGAAAGTTTGGACCATACCAACTAGAGATACCCTTCATAGTATCTCCTACTTTTACATAAGTTGGATGATAAGTTTTTCCATCAATTGTGTAAGGCTTCATTGTAGCTTTAAATCTTGCTTTGGAGATCCTTATCTTTTTTTCATTTGAGCATCCAAGAATAATAAAACTTAAAGTAAGAATTAAAGAAATACCTTTTGACATTTTACCTCTTTCATATTTTTTAGTATTAATATTATTGCAATTTTTTGCTTTAATATTTCTAGTTAAACGCATAAAGTTTATATAAAAGCTTTGATTAAGAAAAAAAAGAGAGATTAAATAGTTTTTGTAGCAGAATTTCACAATCAGTAACTATTTTTTTTGATACAATAAAGCAAAAAAGAGAGTAGATAATGAAAAAGCTTTTTGTTTTCTTTTTGATATTTGCAACTTTTGCATTAAATAGTGCCCCTTTATCTCAAATGGCTCAAGAGATTGAATATTCCATAAATTATAAATTAAAAAGTCCTTTTAAAACTTTGGTAACTCAAATTTATAATTTAAATGGAAAAACTCCTTTATGGGTAGATTCTCCAAGATTTTCTCAAGCTTTGGCTATTTTGTCTGATCCAACTATAAACTATCTTAATCGAAATTATAATAAAAGAGAAATTCGACAACTCTCAAATGCAATTTTACAAGGTAAAATTCCACCACAAAATATTATTAAAGCCAAAGCAAGACTCGATGTAATGGTAACTGATGGAGTTTTACACCTTTTGCATTTTCTAAGAATAGGAGATACAGATTGGAATCTTGTACAGCAAAAATTAAAAATGGTAAAAGAAAGACAAGATGTAAAAGCAGTTTGGGAGATGAAAATAAAATCGATGCCAACTGCCAAAGCATTTTTATCTGGAATAAAGAAGTATGGTCCAAAGCAATACTTTAATTTGCAAATTCCTCTAAAAAGAAGATTTGTTGATCTTGTAAGAGTATATAAAAAATATCAAAAGATGCCTCATTTTTCAAGACTCCATGAAGGAAGAACAATTAGAGTAGGAATGAGTGATGATAGAGTCTCTCAAATTAGAAAAATGTTAAAGTTTTTTGGAGATTATCCTGCCCAAAAAAGTACAAGTAGCAACTATTATGATAGAACTCTTGCAAATGCAGTAAGAAGTTTTAGAGAAAGATTCAAGCTTCCTCCTGGAAATTATGTGGATAATAAAATGATTTACTATCTGAATAAAGATAAAAATTTCTATCTTAGAAAAATTTTGGTTAATTTAGAAAAATTAAGACTTTATCCAAGAAGCTTTGAATCAACTTATGTTGAAGTAAATGTTCCAGAGTATAAAATGAGATTTTATGTTGGAGGAAGAGTTATCTTTTCTAGCGATGTAGTAGTTGGAAGAATTGACCGTCCAACTCCAATTTTTAGCTCAAAAATGAGTTATATGGTATTAAATCCTACTTGGACAATTCCAGACAACCTCATCAAAAGAGATTTAATCCCAGCTCTTAAGAAAAATCCAGATTATCTTGCTCAACACAATATTCATGTCTACAGAGGTAAACAAGAAGTTGAGCTTAATTTAGAAGAGCTTTTTTCTTATCAACATAAGAAAGAAAGAGTCCCTTACCGTTTTGTACAATTTCCAAGTAAAAATAACGCTTTAGGAAGAGTAAAATTTATGTTTCCAAACCGCTACTCAGTCTATCTTCACGATACAGATAATAGAGATTTATTTAAATATCGTTATAGAGTCTTTAGTTCTGGGTGTATGAGAGTAGCTAGGCCTTTTGGATTTATGCATAAACTTCTTAGATTTGCAAAAGGAAATTACTCCCCAGCAACCATTAAAGCAATTTTTGATAGTAATAAACCAACAACTATAAAGTTAAAAAGACCAATTCCTGTACATATTTTGTATTTTACAGTAAATAAAGTTGGGAGAAAAGTTTATTTTTTATATGATATTTATCTTTATGATAAGATGATTTGGGAATCTATGGTAGGACATAAACGAAGAGGATTTACAGTTCCAAGAAATCGTTTAGATCCTTTAAGAAAACCAAGAAAAAGAAGATCTTTCTTTGGAGTTTAATTTTGATTTGGAGAGTATTTTTCCTTCTTAGTTTTGGTTTTTGGACTCTTTTTGGAGCAGAAGTTTTAGAAAAAAGATGGAAAGTGGGAGAGACTTTTTCTGATTATTTAATTAGAAATAAAATTCCACTTGCCTTGATTGGACAAATCAGAGCTGATGATATTGAGTACCTTTCAGAGATTCAAGGAGGAGAAAAATTTTATGAATTAAGAGAAGGATCAACTCTTTTGCAAGCTCTAATTCCAATTGGAGAAGAGATGCAAATTGAAATTATTCAAGATTTAAAGACAAAAAAGTATAAATTTGATATTAAACCAATCATTTATAAAAAAGTAAAAGATTCAGTGGTAGTTAAAATTAAAAAGAGTTGCTATCAAGATCTTTTAAAACTTACAAATAATTCTACACTAAATTATATTCTTCAAAAAATGTATAAAAGATTTATAAATTTTAGATATCTAAGAGCAGGAGATAAGATTGCTTTTGAATATACTCAAAAAAGCCGCTTAGGAAAACCTTGGGGAACTCCTAAAATTGCAGGAGCAGTAATTCAAACAAGAGGTAAAAGTAATTTTGTATTCATAGACAAAGATGGAAAAGCTTGGAGTAATACTTACAAAGAGTTAAATAGCACAAAATGCATCTTAAGTTGCAAAAAAAACTCTTCAAAAAACTTTACAATGCCACTTAAAAAAGTTTTGGTCTCGTCTAAATTTACCTATAAAAGATGGCATCCAATTCTTCATAAGTATAGACCACACTTAGGAGTTGATCTAAAAGCTTCAAAAGGAACACCAATTTATGCAATTGGAAATGGAAAGGTAATTTATTCTGGATGGATGAGAGGATATGGAAAAGTGATAAAAATAGATCACAAAAATGGATATATCTCTTTGTATGCACACCAAAGCAGACTAAAAGCTAAGCTTGGAGAGTGGGTAAAAAGAGGTGAAGTAATTGGATTTGTAGGTAGTACTGGAAGAAGTACTGGACCTCATTTACATTTAGGAGTTTATAAAAAAGGGAAAGCTATAAATCCTTTTGATGTCCTAAAAAAGAGTCAAAAAGTAAAAGTTATAAAAGTAGCCACAATCAAAAAAGTCCCAATAAAAGGGGCTAAAGCTCTTAAGAAAAGATTGATAAAACTTCTAAAAAGATCTGAAAGTTCAAAGTTTAGATGGGACAATATTAGAGAAAATTTTACAAGAGTAAAATCTAAGGAGAGGTATGTTAAGCAGTGAAATTGATTTAAAAAGAGCAGAAGAAATTCTGAAAGAGATTTTAACAAATAAAGAGGAATTTGAAAATTACCATAGCAGTGAAATTGCAAAGATCTTAAAAGAGATCTACTTAAAAGCTGGAAAAGAGGAATTTTTCTCATACATCAAAAAAATTCCTCAAGAGCATTTAGGAGAAATTCTTCTAAATCTTCCAGAGTATATTAAAGATGAAGCTTTAAGTGAGCTTAGTGTTAAAAAGCTAGTTGATGCAGTAGATAAATTAGAAAGTGATGATGCTGCAGATTTAATTCAAGATCTAAAAGAGATCTCCTTAGAAAAAGAGAAAGAGGTTCTTTCAAAGTTAGATGATGAAGATGTAAAAGAGATTGAAGCTCTAAATCTTTACAAAGATGATCAAGCTGGATCTTTAATGCAGACAGAACTATTTTCTGCCAAGCTTGATGAAAAAATCTCTGATGCAATTAAAAGATTAAAAGAGCTTAAAGAAAAGAAAGGCTTAGAAAATGTTCATCTGGTTTTTTTGGTAGATGAGTTTGGGCTTTTTGTGGGTGCGATGCCACTTGAAGATGTAATAACTTTTGACTTTAATAAAACTTTTAGAGATTATTTGACAGAACATTACAAACATTTTCCTTATGTAAAAGCTACTGATCCAATTGATGATGTTGTAAAAATTTTTGAAGATTTTGACTTGGTAGTTTTACCAGTAGTTGATGAAAAAAATAGATTAATTGGGAGAATAACTTACGATGATATCGTAGATGTGATTGAAGAAAGAGCCACTGAACAGATGTATAAAATGGCAGGAGTTGATGATGAGAGTGAAGAAGAAAGAGATATTATCTCAATTACAAAGACAAGGGCTTTTTGGCTTGGTGTAAATTTACTTACAGCAATTTTAGCCTCTTTTGTGATTGGACTTTTTGATAAAACAATTCAATCTTATGTTGCTCTTGCAATTTTAATGCCAATCGTAGCTTCAATGGGAGGAAATGCTGGAACTCAATCTCTTACAGTTATGGTTCGTCAACTAGCTCTTGGAGAAATTACTTGGTCTGAAGCAAAGAGTGCAATTTCTCAAGAAGTTTTAGTTAGTCTTTTAAATGGAGCTTTGTTTGCTATTATTATGGGAATTATTGCAGTTGTATGGTTTGGAGATGGAAAACTTGGAGTTGTAATTGCACTTGCAATGGTAATAAATCTCTTTTTTGCTGGATTATTTGGAGCTTTAATTCCACTTACTCTAAAGCGTTTAGGAGTAGATCCAGCAGTTGCATCTTCTGTGTTATTGACAACTGTAACTGATGTTGTTGGATTTTTTGCATTTTTAGGACTTGCTAAAGTTATACTTTTGGGGAATTAAATGGATACAAAAATAGAAAATTTTAGACTTGAAAAATTGGAAAATGGAAAATTTGTTCAGCCAAAGCTTGTTACTTATATTCAAGATGGAGTTAAAAAAAACTGGGAAATTGTAGAAGTCAATGATAGTGTTGCCATCTTGATTTTTGACTGCTCTTTAGAAAAGTTTATTTTAGTTAGACAATTCCGTCCGGCACTTTTTGTAAAAGATAAAAAAGGAATTACTCTAGAACTTTGTGCTGGAATTGTAGATAAAGATTTAACTTTAGAAGAAATTGCTGCAGAAGAGATTTTTGAAGAGTGTGGATACAGAGTTGATCCAAAAAGTTTAATAAAAATAAACTCCTTTTATACATCAGTAGGATTTGCCGCAAGCAAACAGACACTCTTTTTTGTTGAGGTTGATTTGAGTATGAAAGTAAATAGCGGTGGAGGAATTGAAGCAGAAAAGATTGAAGTTGTAGAAGTTAGCAAGGAAGAAGCTAAAAAAATTATTTTTGATGATGAGGTAGCAAAGACTCCTGGACTTTGTTTTGCCTTTAGCTGGTATTTTTTGAATAAAGATGCTTAAGAAATTTTTTTGGATTTTTTTATTTTTTTACTCATTTTTGGATGCGAAAGAGGTAATTTTTATTACAAGTAAAAAAGAGATTAACTCTTCAAAAAAGATAAAATTTATTTTTGAAGACCCTAAAAAAAAGGATAAAGATCTCTCTCAAAAAAAAATTAAAAAAAATTCTAAAGAGTTAGCAAAAGATTTAAATATCTCTTCTAAAACTTTAGAAAAAAATCAAACTCTAAAAACTCCAAAAGAAGGTATTAAAAAAACCTTCTACTCCAAAACTTTGGCAGAAGTTTTAAAAGAAAAGGATCTTCCAAAAAAAGAACCTCTAGAAAAAGAGCAAAATCAGACAAAGAATTTGGATCAAAATAAAAGCTTTGTCTTTAAAAATGATAAAAAAGCTTCTAGAATCTCGTCTAAAAAAAAGATTGATAAAAAAAGTGATCAAAATCATCAAGCTTTATCAAAGAAAACTTCTAGAAAAATAAAAAGAGTAAAAAGAAGATTTAAAAAAGCTATTCTTGTAATAATTATTGATGATATCTCCTCTTTAAGGCAGATAAAAAAGATAAAATCTTTACCGTTTAAAGTGACTCCTTCTATTTTTCCACCGTCAAATATGTCTGAAACTACTCCAAGACTTATAAAAAATTTGAATGGACACTATATGATTCATTTACCACTCCAATCTCACTCTGCAAAAATGAATAGATTTAGAAAAACTTTGATGATATATGACTCAAAAAGAAAAATTCAAAATAGAGTGAAAGAGATTAGAAGATTATTTCCAAAAGCTATTTTTATAAATAATCATACAGGTTCAACTTTTACCTCAAATTACCATGCTTCAAAAACTTTACTAAAAGAGCTTATAAAATATAACTTTATTTTTGTAGATAGCAAAACAACTGGAAAATCTAAAATAAAAAGAGTTCTAAAAGAGTTTGGAAAAGTTTATATTGGAAGAGATTTTTTTCTAGATAATACTCAAAGTGTCTCTTATATTTTGAGACAATTAAAAAGAGCAGTAAAATTAGCTAAAAAAAGAGGTTATGCAATCGTAATTGGACATCCACACCCTTCAACTTTTCAAGCTTTAAGGGAAGCTAAATATATTTTAAAAGATATTCAAACTCTTTATATTGATGAGTTTTATCAAAAAATAAGTAAGAATACTCCATCAAAATTATAAAATAATTAGATGGAGAGATTCACAGATGGAGATTTCAATGATAAAAGAGGTTGAGTTTGAGATTGAAGAGTTTAAAATCCTAAAAAAAGCTCCCAAAAAGCTTTGGTATAGAGGAAATTTAGAGCTTTTGAAATCTCCAAAAATATCAATTGTAGGATCTAGAAGACCAATTCAATACACTCAAAAACTGGTAAAAGAGCTAAGTTTTAATCTAGCCAAAAGAGGTGTAGTTATTGTAAGTGGTGCGGCAATGGGGGTTGATGCATTGGCTCACTTTGGGGCTGGATTTAAAAATACAATAGCAATAATGCCAAATGGTTTAGATATAAAATATCCAGCTGTAAATTCTAATTTAATAGAAAATATTTATAAAGAAGGACTTGCTCTTAGTCAATTTCCAAAAGGCCAAAGAGCTACTAAATGGAGTTTTGTTATTAGAAATGAATTAGTGGTTGCTTTAGGAGAAAAATTAATAATTGCTCAAGCAGATTTAAATAGCGGTTCTTTAAGAAGTGCGGAGTATGCTTTGAAACTTAATAGAGAAATTTTTGTATTTCCTCATAGAATGGGAGAGAGTAAGGGTACAGATTATCTTCTAAAAGAAGGCCTTGCAAAACCTATTTTTGAGATTGAAGAGTTTGTAAATTCATACGGAAAAGTTGAGCAAGAAACAATGAAAGATGATTTTTTACTTTTTTGTCAAAAAAATCCAACATTTGAAGAAGCAGTCTCTAAATTTGGAGAAAAAGTTTATGAAGCTGAGTTTGAAGGTTTGATTGAGATTGTCAATGGAAGAGTTGAGTTAAAAGTTTAATGAGTTGTGCAAACACTGCAAACATCAAAAGATTTAAAAATCAACTCTATTGGATCATCTTTGAAGATTCCTAAAAGTGCTTTTTGAATGATTGAGTCTTGATTTGGAGAACTTCCTAGATTCCACTGTGTTGGAGTAATAATTGAATAAGATGCAATTTTGAAATCTTCTATTTTTATTTTGTGAATCAAAGAGCCTCTGGAAGCTTCTACTACTCCAACTCCAAAAGCATTTTGTGGAACTCTTGGCAAAGGATGGTAAAATGAAGAAGCTGGATCTATTTTGGAGATTAAATTTTCGATAGAGTTTAGAAGTTGAGGGATTTCACAAACTCTTGCTAAGATTCTACTAAAAATTGAATCTCCAAATCTTCTGTGGGCTTCTTTTATTAGAGGAGTTTTGTTTATCATTGCTCTTGCTAAGGGGCCTACTTCATAAAACCTATCTTTATATTTCACAAGTTTTGCTTTTGAACCTAATATCTCTTCTTCTTTTACAAATTTTGTATTTACAGATTTTGTGTACCTTGTAGAGATTGATTTTCCACTTTTAAAAATACTATTTTCTCCAAATACTATAAAACGATCAAAACTTTTTCCTAAATTCTCCCAAGAATTTTCTAAAATTTTTTTGGCAACTAAAGGTAAATCCCCATCTTTTTTTAACATATTTTCAATTTTGTTGCACTTTAAAAATTCATCTATTTCAATATCTATAATATTTTCTTTAAATAGTTTTATTAATTTTGAATTAAATTGTTTCAGTTTAAAAATATCAACTGAAGTTATAGCGCTAGTAACTCCTCCTGGAATAGCATAAGAAGTATGAGGATATTGTCCAGCCAAAGTTGCTATCATTTTAGCTGTAATTCTTGAAGGCAGAGTTACTCTTTGTAAATCAAATTTAAACCCAAGCAAAGGGGCAATTGTAAGATAAAACCATTTTAGATGATTTTGAATAATTTCTAAAGAAAGGGTAATTTCTCTTATGATTTTAGCATTTGGTGCAATATCATAAAAATTTATAGAATTTTCAATAGCTTTTGCAGTTGCAATTAAGTGAGAATGTCCACAAATACCACAAACTCTAGGATTAATAACCAAAGCATCCCAAGGAGTTTTACCTTTTAAAATCTCTTCTATATGTCTACTTGTAAGAAAATTTACCTCTACTTTTGAAATTTTTTGGAATTTGTCTAATTCATATTTTAAATAAGCTTCTCCTTCAATTTTCTCTATTAATTTTAAAATCATTTTTTGCCTTTTAATCCAAGAGTTTTTTATAAAATCTTTCAATCTTGAACGCTTTTGCAACTCCAGTTAAGCTTAGATATGCTCTTTTGGGAACTCCAAGAGGAAGTTTTGCTGGAATTCCCATATATTTTTTTGTCTGCCAAAGATTTTGTGTTGGGAAAGTTGGCTCAGTGCATCCAAAGCAAGGTTGGGCTACTCTTGTTTTTGAAGAGACTTCATTCCAAAGAAGTTTGTTGCAGCTTCCATGAGTATAAGTTCCTTGACATCCAAAATCATAAAACATACACCCCTCAAGTCTTCCAAACTCAAATTCATCAATTTTATACTCAAAATATTCATTTCTAATGCAGCCATTATGAATTGTGTATGCGTAAAACTCTTTTGGACGAAATAAAGAGTCTAAAAGAATATCTCTTTCTTCCCAAATCCAATAGAGCGTAGTTGCTAAAATTTCAGGATGGATTGGGCATCCAGAAAGAGTTATAGTTTTATCTAGAAATTCTTTAAAAAGATAAATTCTCTCTTCACCTCTAAAATGAAAGCCGCTTCTGCTTTTGAAATTCCCCATAAAAATTCCACCAAAAGAGGCACAAGTTCCAACTGTTAAGATCTTTTTTGCTTTTTTTGCATAAAAATAGACAATATCAATAAACTTTTTTCTCTTTTTTGTTAGCTCTTGATCAATGCTTCCTTCCAAGATTAAAACATCAATTTTTAAATCTAAAGATGAATAAATTTCTTCTAAGCTAAATTCAGATTCTAAGAGTGGATGATAAATCCACTCCACTTCTAAGTCTTCAAACTCTGGATAATTTAAAAAGGAGTGGGCATTGCCATTGCAACTTAGCCCACTCAACCAAAGGATTTTAAGCTTTGAGTGCATTGTATATATTTTGAGAAATATCATCAATATATTTGTCTAGAGGATCTGGAAGAATAGCTTCTCCATTTAAAAAGACCATTCCTCCAAGATATCCCATAAAAAGCCCAAAAGCACTAAAAAAATCTTGGTTTTTTAAATCTCCCTTTCTTACCCCTTCTTCAAAAAAGATCATAATTTCTGTAACAAATTCATAAACACAAACCATTCCCTCACATCCATCTTTGAAGACTTCTCTATTTGACATATAAACTCTTAAAAAGAAATCTATCATTTCTGGTTCATTTATTGCTGTATCAAAATAGATTGTTACAATCTGTTTAATTTTTTCTTTAGTTGAGATATCACTCTCATTGATTGCTCTAATTTTTTTTCCAAGATAACTAGAGATGTATCTAATTATTTCTTGGGCTAAAATTTCTTTTGATTTGAAGTAGTTATAAATATTTCCTACACTCATATCCAAAGATTTTGCAATATCAGGAATTGTCGTGCTATAAAATCCGTATCTGGCAAAAAGCCTCATTGCACTGCTGATAATTTCTTGTCTTCTTTTAATTTTTACAGACATTTTCATGACCTAAAAGGGTTACAGCTATTTATATCTCCTGTTTGATATCCTTTATAAAACCACTCCATTCTCTGTTTTGATGTTCCATGAGTGAAACTATCTGGCATAACTCTTCCTGTGGCTTTTTTTTGTAGAGTATCATCTCCAATTTGACTTGCCGCATTTAAAGCTTCTTCAATATCACCTTTGTCGAGTCTATTTCTTGTATAATGAGCCCAAATTCCTGCATAACAGTCTGCTTGAAGTTCTACTGGGATTTGAAGATGATTAGCAGTTACTTTATCTCCTCTATTTAAAGCTTGTTGTTGAAGTTTATGAACTTTCCTTAAAGTTCCAAGAAGATTTTGAACATGGTGACCAACTTCATGTGCCAGAACATAAGCTTGAGCAAAATCCCCTGGAGCATCATGTCTATTTGCCAATTCATCAAAAAAATTTAAATCTAAGTAGACTTTTTGATCATTTGGACAGTAAAATGGTCCCATTTCAGCAGCAGCTTTTCCACAACCACTATGAGTTGTTCCACGATATAAAACTAGTACAGGTTTTTTATAACTATACCCATACTTTCCTAAAACTTTTGTCCAGACATCTTCTGTTGTTTTTAAAACTTTTTTAATAAAAGTAGCCTCTTTTTCTTCTTTTTGAGAGATTGTATGAGAAGCTTTTGAGCTTCCTCCCATTCCAACAAGGGCTAAAGGGTTAAAGCCTCCAAAATAAGCCAAGGCTCCTACAATAATGACTATCCATCCTAGCTTTGAGCGAGTCAACATCTTTACAACAGGCCAAAGCATCAGCATTGTTCCCATCGATAAGCCTCTGCTACTGCCTCCAGAAAAACGCCCTTCATTTTCAAATCTTCTATCTTCTACATAAGAGCTCTCTTTTTCATCGTCAAGTCTCATTATATCTCCTTCTAGAATAGATTAATCTATTTTAATCAAAAAGAGATTAAAAACAAAACTTTTAATTTGATAAGTGGAAATTATTGTAAATTTAATTTTTATAAATAGAATGAAAGATTATTAAAAAAACAAAAAGTATTTAGTTTGATTGGTTAAAATATCAAATATTTTTTGAAGGGAAATTTTATGGATAAAATTAAAGAAAAAAATAGTGTAGTAGGAATTACTTATACTGTAACAGAAGATGGAAAAAATGAAGTTATTGATTCAAATGTAGGTTCGACACCACTAGAATTTATTACAGGACAAAATTATATTATTCCAGGTTTAGAAAAAGGTTTAGTTGGATTAAGCAAAGGTGATCACAAACAGATTAAAGTTCCAGCTGCAGAAGCTTATGGAGAATATAATCCAGAAGCAGTTGAAGTTGTTCCAAGAGAACAGTTTGAAGGGATTGATCTTCAAAAAGGGATGATGCTTTATGGTCAAGATGCAAATGGAAATAGTATTCCAGTAATAGTAAAAGATTTTGATGATGAAAAAGTTATAATTGATTTTAACCATCCACTTGCAGGAAAAGATTTGGTTTTTGATGTGACTGTAACAGAAAGCAGAGATGCAACTGAAGAAGAAATTGCTACTGGACAAGTTGGAGGAGCTTGTCTAGATGGAAGTTGTGGATGTGGACATTAATTAAGCCTTTTTTTTATTAATTATTCTAAGTTTAGAAGAAATTTTCTTTGCTAAATTTTTATAAAAGGGAGTTTTAGATTACTCCCTTGTTTTAATTTAACTCTTTTAACATCTTTTCTGCTGTGATACTTGCAATAATTGAAAAAATTACATAACTCATAAAAAAGTATAATCCAATTTCAATCTCTGCTTTGCTAACGTCAGTCGATGAGGTACTCAAAAATACCAGCAACAAAGAGACTACAAAAACATCAGCCATTGACCATTTCCCCAAATGTTTAAAAAAGTTTACAATTCTTTGGGCGAATTTTTGTTTTTCAAAAATGCTTAAAAGTAATAGGGCAAGAGTTTTTATGCTAGGAATAATTACAGAAAAGAGTAAAATTGTAAAAGCAACTGGATAATTTCCCATATTATAGAGCTTTTCGACAGATCCCAAAATTCCTTTGGATTCAAAAGAAAGCACAATATCTCCTAAATAATCTACATTTTTATGGACCATGATTAATAAAATAGGAGTTAATAATCCACTAACTAATCCAAGAAGAGCTCCTAAAGATACAAGCAAGGTTGTAACTTGCCAAGATCCCAAAAAACTTATTAAAAGAAAGATAGTTGCTACTATTGCATATTTTTCGATATAAAGAGTAGCTTGAGCTTTTAAATAGGCTTGCTCTTTTTTTAACTTTTCTAATTTCTGTTTTATATCATTTTTTACAAATCCAAAAGTAATTGTTTTTATAAATTCTTTTAACTGAGATTCTGCTAGGGTTGATGGATTCATAAGTTTTACACTTTTTTTTACAGATTCTTCATAAGCTTTTGCCGCCAAAAATCCCTCTTTTGCAAGCCATCCCATAAAGGCAAGGAGTAATCCTCCAACTACCAAAGCAATAATATTTCTCATAAAATCTCCTTAAAATTTTTATTTCTAAATCTATTTTAGCTTAGAGATTTAACTAAGAGCTTAGATTTTTTCTTCTATTTTGATTTTGTTTTTTGGTTATAATTTCTTTCTTAAATTTGAGAAAGGAGGATGTATAAACTCTTATGAGTTTAGACTCAAAGCTAATGAATAAAGAGAAGTTTTATGAAGATCTCCAAATAGTTTATAATGAAATTTCAAGAAGGGACAAACTTTTAAGAGATTATTATAATCTTACAAAAGGGATTGATCATCTTCAAGCAAAGAAAGTTGCAAAAGAGATCCTAGAAATTGCAGGTTTACAAGAGACTCCAGAAAGTATCTATGGAGCTTTAAATAGATTAATAGATCTTAGAGAAGATCTTCTAAAGCAAGCAATGGAAGCCCAAAGATTTAGTGAAAATAGAATAATTGAAGCTTTGAGTAGAGTTTATATTTATGTAGATAGATTTTACACAGAAAGATTTGAAGAACTTGTAAGTTGGATTGAAGAAAATGAATATTTAACTCCTTTTTACAGAGCTTTAATTTATGGAGTCCATACCGTTGGAATTAGCATCTCTCAATGGCAAAATAGTTGGAGTTCTCATATTATCCATGGAATAAATAGAGAACTTTTTAGACTTTTTAATGGAGATGAAGAGAAAATTTTTGAGATGTTAAGAGAAAAAAATCTCTTAGATAAACATAAAAATGCAATAGCAGACCGATCTTATAGTGTTTTAGTCTCTACTGACAAAGGTTATAAAAAACTCTCCTATGCTGAAGCATTTTCTAAAGAGGTAAAGGAGGTCTCTTTAGCACTTCATATTTTAATTGATACATTAGAAGAGTTAGAAGATGAAGTTTTTGATCAAAAACGAGAGTGGATTGAGTATTTTGAAAAACTTTACAAAGCTTTTAATAATAGGAATTCTGCCAAACTTATAAAATATTGGGCAGATGTAGATAGAGCTTGGATGAAAATTACTACTCCAATTCAAGTTGGACATCCTTTGGAGTATTATGAAGATCATTATAGAAAATCGGTGGCTCTAGAGTGGGATCTTAGGATGATAAATCCAAGATTACAAGAAAATATTACTATAAAAGATAGTATTAAAGCTTTTGCTGTAAAAATCTCTGAAGAGATAGATTCAAAAAAAGCACAAACAATTTTAATGAATAATTTTGAACAGATAGAAAATACGCAACTTTATATTGGACGTCCAGTTCTTTATTATGGAGCAGAATTGAATGGATTATTTTCAGCTCAAGTTGTTCCAAATGATGAAGAAGTCTCAAATGAACTTGGAAAAAAGATATTTGCTTATGCCGATTTTGTAAGAGAATCTAAACTTCTTAAACCAATTACGAAAATAAAAGTAGAATCTTTGGGAGCTGAGTTTGTAAAAAAAGAAAAAAGATTGGCTAAATACTATCCAACACTTTGGAATCAACTTTATGAAGTTACTACAATTGGACATGAATTTGGACATATTCTTTGGATTGATAAAGATACAGAAAATATTATGAACTCTACTGGTCAGTTTAAAAATATAGAAGAGTTTAAAGCTACCTCATCTGCACTTATGGCTTTTTTTAATAATGAAAATACTCTCTTAAAAGAGTATATAATTGATGATTTAGTAAGCAGATCTGTTGGACTTATTGCTTGGAGAGAAATTGATAGTGTCTTACCTTATTATTGTGAGGGATTGATACATTTAGAAATTTTATGGTTAAGTGGAGTAATTGAGTTTGATTCAATCAGAGTAAGAATAAATTATAATGCTTATGACAGATTAAAAGAACTTTATAAAAAGTGTTATATTGAACTTTCAAATTGTTATATTAATAAAGCTCCAGCTTCAGAATATCTTTTTAAATTTGTTCAAAAAGAAGGAAAAGATTATCTTCCAAAAATAGAAGCTCTTAGAAAATTTGTTTTGGAATATTACGAAAGTTATAAAAAAATTGGGTCTGAGATTGTAAATTTGGACTATTAAAACTTTTAAAATCTCCCAAAAGGGAGATAAAAAGATTATCTTTTTGAAAATTGTGGGCTTCTTCTTGCTTTTTTCTTTCCGTATTTCTTTCTCTCTACAACTCTTGCATCTCTTGTTAATAATCCCATTGGTTTTAAAATTGCACGAAATGCTGGCTCATACTCTACAAGAGCTTTTGAGATTCCATGTTTTAGAGCATCAGCTTGAGCAGAGTAACCACCTCCTAAAGTTGTAGCTTTGATATTTACAGCTTCAAGTTGCTTTGTAGCTTCGAGTGGAAGTTTTACTTTCATTTTTAAAGTCTCATGACCTCCAAGCCACTCATCAAGACTCATTCCATTAATAACAATTTGACCATTTCCTGGGGTTAGCCAAACTTTTGCAATAGCTGTTTTTCTTTTTCCAGTTGCATAAATTTTTGCCATATTAATTTCCTTTGCCTAATTGTGCTGTGTGTGGATGTTCACTTCCTGGATAAACTTTTAATTTTTTAAGCATTCTTCTACCCAATTTTGTTTTTGGAAGCATTCCTCTTACTGCAAGTTTATAGAGTTTTTCTGTGTGATTTTCTAGCATATCTTTTAATTTATTGCTTTTTGTACTTCCAAAGTATCCACTATGTCTAAAGTATTCTTTATCTTCTAGTTTGTTTCCAGTAAATTTTGCTTTTTTGGCATTAATAATTACCACAAAATCTCCACAATCTACATTTGGAGTATAAGATGGTTTATGTTTACCTCTAAGATAAATAGCAGCTTCAGTCAAAACTCTACCAAAAGTTTTTCCTTCTGCATCAATTAAGATCCAATCTCTTTTTACATCTTGAGGTTTGAGCGATTTTGTAAATTTCATCTAAGACTCTTCAGGCTCAAATCCACTCTAAAATTAGAAAGAGAGCCTTACTCCCTCCTTTCTTGAAATAATTAAATTATTCTTGCTAACTTTTACTTTCAAAATTAAAAGCATATTTTGCAAGGTGCAATTATAGTAATAAATCTTTATAGTTTACTTAAATTAAGCAGTTTTTAAACTTTTTAGTCTATTTTTTTAATAAAAACAATTTTGTTAGATAAAAGATTAATGATAATAGCTATTTTTTATGATATTATTTTGAGGCCAATATAAAAAAAACTTATTTGGTTAAATAATTTTAAGATCAAAAAAGGAGTTTTCATGGCACTTTATGACAGAGATTACTCTGCCAATAATAGTACCTACTCAAGTCCATATGAAAGAAGTGAAGGTTTTGTAGATTCTAGTAGTAGAGTCAAATTTATTAAAAAGACTTATCATTTGCTTGCAGCAAGTATGGTAGCAGCAGCTGCTGGAGCTTATGCAACTTTACCATTTGCCTCTACAATTTATGAATATAAATGGTTTATTTTTGGGGCTGAGATGTTAGTTTTATTTTTTGGTCTAGGATTTTCTAGAGGAAAACCTGGATTAAATCTTGCGATGTTATTTATTTTTACCTTTTTAACAGGAGTCTCTTTAGTTCCGCTTTTTGCATCTTTAATTGGGCTTGGAAAAGGAGCAGTAATTGGAAATGCATTTTTAGCTACTGCTGTACTTTTTGGAGCACTAAGCCTTTATGCAGTAAAGACTGAAAGAGATTTTTCTAATTGGGGCAAAGGTTTAATGATTACTATGATTATAGTTTTCATAGCATCTTTGGCAAATATTTTTATCTTCCAAAGCGGAATGCTTGCTACCTTAATTTCTGCTGGGATTTTGTTACTTTTTGGGATTTTTACAATCTATGATACTCAAAATATTATAAATGGAGCCTATGAATCTGAAGTTGATGCAGCAGTTTCTCTTTATATTGACTTTTTGAATATGTTTACAGTTCTTCTTGGATTTTTAAGTGGAGATGATTAAAAATTTTAAGCTTAAGGCTCTTAGGCCTTAGGCTATTATTTGAGATGGAAAAGATAGATAGATTAATTGATGCAAATTTGAATCGCTTAAGAGAAGGTTTGAGAGTTTTAGAAGATATTGCAAGATATATTTTTGATGATAAAAATTTAAGTTCTTCTTTAAAAGATTTAAGACACTCTTTCCAGAAAGTTTATTCTATAAAAAGAGTTAAGGCAAGAGATATTTTAAATGATGTAGGCAAATCTACAACCAAAAGTGAATTAAAAAGAGAAAATCTTTTGGATTTGATTATTGCAAATTTTGCTAGAGTTCAAGAATCAAGTAGAGTCTTAGAAGAAATTTTTAAACTGGAAAATCCTTCCTTTTCTACACTTTTTAAAGATTTAAGATATCAAGCTTATAATTTAGAAAAAGAGTTTTTAGAGCTAGCAACTACAAACATAACTTCAAATTCTAAATAATTTTTTGGATACTCTTTTTTTAATCTTCTTAACTCTTTGATTGAGATTCTCTTTTGTCCTCCACTTACTCCGCTTTTTTTTATATATTCAAAAATCTCTTCTTTGTTTTGAAAAAAGAGTCGATACTCTTTTATGTAAAGTTTTCTTGGATTAAAAAATTTTTCAATACTTTTTTTTAGATTCTCTTTTGAATGAATTGGAGAAGTAGTTTTTGCTTCTTTATGGAGAGTTTTGAAAGTATTTGATGTAAAGATTGCAAAAAAAATCTCTCTTGAATTTTTAGAAATAGCTCTAAATGTAAAATCAAGTGAAACTGCCCACTGAAGTGCAGAAGAAGAAAAAGCTATATCAAACTCTAAAGAGCTTAAAATTTTTTCAAACTCTTTGGAGTTAAAGTCTGCCTTTATTAATTTTATATTTTCTTTTTTTGGATGAAGATTTAGCATATTTGAAGAAGAGTCAATTGCAATAAATTTTTTTGGAGAAAATTTTTTTATCAATTCTTTATAAAGAGTTCCAGTTCCTGCTCCAATATCAATTGCACTTTTAAATGAAATATCTACCAAAGAGACAAGCTCTTTGGCTACTTCTTGTTGGATTATATTGTATTTTGAATAATTTTTTGCAAATCTATCAAACTCTTTTATTACGATAGATACTTCTCCACAATCCAATCTGCAAATGCAAAGCTACAAGTAAAAGCTGGAGAGACTGCATTTAAGATATGAAGAGATTTCTCATCACCTTCTACGATAAAATCATCTACAAGTGTTAAACTTCTTTTGTCTACAAGCTGAGCTCTAATTCCAGCATTGCCCCATTTTGAGAACTTTTTAGGATCAATATGTCTTGCTAACTTTTTAGCTTCTTCTTGAAATGAACTTTTTGTAAATCTTTTTAGTTCTTCAATTGCTAATTTTCTAAATCCAGAGCGATTTAAAATAAACATTTGAGCATCATACCACAAAATCTCTCCAAACTCTTCTAAATTAAAATTTTGGCAAGCTTTATAATTTTCTCTCCAAAAAGCTGGAGATGCAGATGGTCCAAGTGTAACTTTTCCATCTGCTTTTAGGGTGAAATGAACTCCTAAAAATGGATTTAAAGGGTTTGGAACTGGATAGATATTTGTAGATACTGGAGTATCTTCTCCGGTGTATTCTAAATATTTTCCTTTAAAAGGAATTACTACATAATCTTTTCCAAAGCCAAACTGTTGGGCTACTCTGTCGGCATAAAGACCTGCTGCATTTATGATCTTTTTGGTTTTAAATTCTCCAGAGTCAGTTACTATTCTATCCCCAAGAGTATATAAAAATTTTGTTCCTTTATAAATTTTTGCTCCATTTTCTACTACAATTGAAGCTAATTTTTTTAAAACCTCCAGAGGATCAACTGTTGCAGTGGTTGGAGAATAAAGAGCTTTTCTGTAAGTAGAAGCATTTGGCTCAATTTCTGCAAGTTTTGCTTCATCAAGAAGTTCTACTTCTACATTATTTGTTTTTCCTCTTTCATAAAGAGCTTCTAATCTTTCTAACTCTTTTTGATTTTTTGCAACGACTACTTTTCCACATTCATTTAATTTTAGATTATGCTCTTTACAAAAGGCTTTCATTTTGGCATTTCCATCTTTTGTAAATTGAGCCTTTTTTGTATTAGAACTATAATAAAATCCAGCATGCAAAACCCCACTATTTCTTCCGCTTGCATGCAGACCAATTTCTACCTCTTTTTCTAAAATAACGATTTTTGCATTTGGATTTTTCTTCTGGATAGAATAAGCTATCGATAGACCAACAATCCCAGCACCGATTATAAGATAATCTGAATTCATCTTCACCCTTTCTATAATTTTTAATAGAGCTTAAACTTTTTCTAAAAATATTCAAAATTTTATCGTAATATATACTATAAAAAGGATTAAAAACTCGACACAAAATCAAAATCAAAAAAACAGAGCTTCTAACTCTTACATATTTACACCTTTTACTATTTTTTAATTTGCATTTTCATAAATTCTTTGGAACTCTTTTTCATACTTATTGGCCAACTCTTTTTTATAAATAACCAAAGAGTTTTCACTATTTTTTTCATCAGCTTGTACTGTAAAGTTGTAAGATCCAGTTACTACTATTTTTTTATCAATAATCATTACTTTATCATGAAGCTTAAAGTTCCCGCCATAAAGTTTTACATCCAAGCCATTTTCTAAAAGATAGTTATATTTTGAGTATTTTTGATACTCATTTTGTTTTTCATCAAAAACTCCTCTTATTCTTAAGCCTCTCTTTTTTGCTCTAATTAAAGCATCAGCAATCTCTTTATTTGTAAATGCAAAAATTAAAAACTCCACTGACTCTTTTGCTTGATTAATTAAATCTATTAATTTTGTTTCAAAGTGGTCTTCTGGAGAAAAATAGACTTCAACACATTCAGAGATATAAGGATTTTTGACAAAAGTATGATTTTTTAACTCTTTGAACTCTTCTAGATAAGTTTTAGCTACTTTTTTATCTTTTATTAAAATAATATTTTCACTATTTCGATAAAAAGAGTAATAAGTATAATTTGCAGATCCACTCCAAAGCATCCTTTGATCAATTATCATAAATTTATTATGCATTAAGGCATTGGAATTATTATCATCAAAAATTGGGATATCTCCATTTTTTAGATCTTGATAATCTTCATCATCTACTTTAGAATCGTCTGTGACAATTTCAACATCTACTCCTCTGTCTTTTGCATCAATTAGAGCATCTTTGATTTTATCATTTGTAAAATCATACATTGCAAGAAAAATTGAACTATTTGCTTCTTGAATAGTTTTGATTATCTCATCGTCTCCCCCGCCACTAAAACTTCCACTATTTTTTGAAAAGATCACCTTCACATCCAAAGAGCAAATTTTAGAGAAGTTTTGATCACTTTTTAAATTCTCTTTTGATGAGGTTTTATTTGAATCAGGAGATTTTTGAGGTTTTTTAGGAAGGTTACTTGAAGGTTTTTTAGGTTTAGTTGAATTTTTTTCTGGAGTAGCTTGAGAAGATGGAGTTTGAATTTGCGAGATTGAATTTGTTGTTAAGTTTGTAGTAGTTTTATCGTTACTACAAGCTCCAAAAAAAATAATCAAAGCTGTTAAAATAATTCTTTTCATATTATATTAATCCTAATTACTTTTGGATTATTCTATCAAAATTTATATCTTTCCCCAAAAGGGGAAAAGTTTTAGATCTTTCTTTTTGCTTCTAACTCCCTTAAACCTAATAGCATTGTAAGCATTAAAATTAAAATTACACTTACTCTTCCAAATGCATCTCCGCTTCCTTGCTCAATTCCTGGAGCATCACATCCACAATTTATCGCTCCATCTAGCGTTAAATTTGCAACTTTATGTTTTTCATCTGCATCTGGACCTACTGTTGCTAACATTGTAAATCCCATCTCATCTGCATTATTTGCATTTAAATTGTTATCATCATTTCCTTTTGGAGCATCAAATACGTATCCTTTTTCTTTAAACTCCTCTGGAAGATGAAATTTCACATAATAACTTCCTGCATCTACTAAAAATCTATATTCTCCTTTCTCATTTGTTCTAGTTTGAGCTATTTTATTTCCATTTGCATCAAAAAGCTCTACCAAAGCATTTGGAACTGGCTTTTCTATACCTTCTTGATAAATTCCATCTTTGTTTTCATCTATCCAAAAGTGTGTTCCTATTATATATTTTGTCGTATACCAACTACTATCTTTATCTTTTGTAACTACTCCAGAACTTCTTCCTTTTCCTGTAACAGTTGCTATATTTTGATATTTTGGATCTTTTGCCATTCCTTTTTTGCTACAAGTCATCTTCTCTCCAGATTCAAGAGAACTCTTTGGACAATTAATCTCTCCTTCTTTATCATCAAAAACTTTTATATCATCTATTACATCTTCTCCAATATTTGAGACGATGTATTCCCAAGTAACACCATCTCCTTCTAGGAGTGGAACTGCTTGATCTTGAGTATCTGCATCTTTTCCATTTGTAAATTTTTCAATGTCTATTTTTGGAATTTTTGGAGTTGGACTTTCTTTGCTTGAATAAGAAGCCTTATTATAATTTTTGTCTTTAGTATTAGATGTTAAAGTAGTTGGAGATGTAGAAGATGAAGTATTGGTAGTAGAAGAGGTAGTTTGAGATGTATTAGAAGATGTAGTAGTACTTAATGAATTATTATCTTCTTTAGTGTTTTCTTCTACTTTATAAACTCCTAGATCGATTGTAAAGTTATTGGCATCTTTTACCTCTGCACTGCTTACTAGACCATTTGAATTTGCATCAGAATCTTTTGTATCGTCACTTCCTTGATTTTCTTTTGTCACTTCAAATCCAGATGGAGGATAAAATTTAACTTGATAAGTTCCATTTTCTAGATTATCAAATTGATATTTTCCATTACTGTCAGTAGTAGTAGAAGCAATTAAAGAGCCATTGCTATCAAGAAGCTCTACTTTTACATTTGCAATTCCGCTCTCGCCTGTATCTTGAATTCCATTTTTGTTACTATCTTCCCAGACAAAATCTCCAAGAGAATATTTTGGAGTAACACTTTTATAGACTCCTAAATCGATTGTAAAGTTATTGGCATCTTTTATCTCTGCACTGCTTACTAGACCATTTGAATTTGCATCAGAATCTTTTGTATCGTCGCTTCCTTGATTTTCTTTTGTCACTTCAAATCCAGATGGAGGATAAAATTTAACTTGATAAGTTCCATTTTCTAGATTATCAAATTG
>Ga0256843_1000637_pt1 | contig 29327 bp, 31 predicted proteins | sample AlvinellametaG_FD_191572 | JGI IMG/M metagenome (GOLD analysis project Ga0256843, IMG submission 191572) | Pompeii worm associated microbial communities from hydrothermal vent at the East Pacific Rise, Pacific Ocean - Alvinella | ecosystem: Host-associated > Annelida > Integument > Unclassified ...
GCACCGTTACCCAAAATCTCTCGACATTCCCGGAAAAACCGGTCGTTCTGCTCCGCCGTTCCCACGGTCACCCGTATGGCGTTAAGACCGTACCCTTTCAGATCCCTGACAATCACGCCCCGGCGCAAAAGCGCGGAGGCCAATGCGGACGCGTCCTTGTGCGTGGTTAAAAGGGTAATGAAGTTGGTATAGCTCTCAATGGTCTCAAATCCCTCTTCCTCGGCAAAAGCCACGAAACGCGCCATCTGCTCAAAACAGTCGGCAATGCTCATTTGCACAAACGCCTCATCCTCCAGCGCCGTCTCAGCCGCCACCAGCGAGAGGGTGGTGACGTTAAAAGGCGGACGCATCTTGTAAAGCGCGCCGATGATCTCTTCCGAGGCGATGCCGTACCCTACCCGCATCCCGCCCAGGCCGTAGGCTTTGGAGAAGGTGCCCAGATAAAGCACGTTGCCAAACCGCCCGATCAACGCCGAAGGATCCAGCGCCTTGGCACTATCTTTGTAGGCCGCGTACTCCTGGTAGGCGCCGTCAACAACCACCAATGTATCGGTATCGATCTTTTCGATAAAGTTTTCGATATCCACCCTGTCCAGGCAATCGCCGGTGGGATTGTTGGGAGCGCAGATATAAACAATGCGGGGGCGGTGCTTTTGATAAAGCGAAAGCAGTGCTTCCAAGTCATGCGCCACGCCGGGCGCACAGATTACCTCGGCGCCGCACTGGGCCGCGTAGATACGGTACATGGCAAAGGTGATTTCGCTTTGCAAAATCGCGCTACCCGGCTCCAAAAGCGCACGGGAAGCCAGCTCGATCACCTGATCGCTCCCCGCCCCGATGATCAGATTGCGCGTATCCACCCCAAACCGCGCCGCCAACTTCTGCTTGAGCGCGCCCATGGTATCGTCCGGGTAGCGGTACATCTGCCCCGCCACGGCCGCCACGGCTTCGGCGACTTTGGGGCTACAACCGTGGGGGTTTTCGTTGGAGGCGAGTTTGACGATCCGCTCGGGGGCGATACCGAACTCCCGCACCACCGATTCGATGGGCTTGCCCGGCTCATAGGTTTTGAGACGTTGGATGACGGGATTGAATTGCATGGCTCTTTCCTAACCGTTTTGGACATAACTGCCCAAAAATTTCACCGCGTCGGCGTGCTGTTGTAGCAGTGCGCGCACCCGCGGCTCCTCTTTATGCCCCTCAAAATCTATATAGAACCAATAATCGAATCCGGCATCCTCCCCGGCCGGTCGGCTCTCGATCTTTTTGAGATTGACGCGGGCTTCGTGAAAACTTCGCAAAAACTCATACAAACTGCCGGGCCTGTCGCTCAAGCGGGCCAAGATGGAGGTTTTGTCTTCACCGCTCGGCTGGTTTTCAAAATCGCTTAAAATAATGAAGCGGGTGCGGTTTTTGTGGTTGTCCTCGATATTTTCAAACATCACCGGCACCCGGTAGAGCTTGGCGGCGATGTGGGAGCAGATGGCCGCGCTCTGATTATCTTCCGCCGCCAGACGGGCCGCTTTGGCCGTCGATTCCACCGGTATGTACTCGACGCTGTCCAGATCGTGTTCCAGCAAAAAGTTGCGGCACTGGTTGAAAGCGATATCTTTTGAGTAGATGCGCCTCACCTGATGCAGGTGCTGGGCTTTGGTGACAAAGGAGTGGTGAATGGGCATATAGAGCTCGGCCACGATCTTCAGATCGGTTTTGGCCAGCTCATCCAGCGTCTCACCCACAAAACCGTTGGTGTTGTTCTCAATAGGCACCACCGCGAATTTGGCCCTCTCGGCGTGAACCGCTTTGAAGACGGCTGGAATGGAGTGAAGGGGAATATACTCGCTCATGGCGCCGAAACGGTTTTCCGCGGCCTGATGGGTAAAACTTCCTTCCGGCCCCAAATAGGCGACCCGCTGGGGTTGCTCGAAATTGCGGGCCACGGCGAAAATCTCCACGAAAATCGCCTCGATGGCTGAGGGCGTCAGGGGACCGGGGTTTTGCGCCACCAGCCGCTCAATAATCGCCTTCTCCCGCTCGGGACGATAAATCGCCCCGCCGGTGCGGTGTTTGAGCTCGCCCACCTTTTGCACCACCTCTATCCGGGCGTTTAGGAGTTTGAGCAGTTCATCATCAATCCGGTCGATCTCTTTACGCAGTGCTTCCAGTGTCATGCCGTTCTCCTTCTCTCTACCCCGAATACCACCCCGATGTCATTGGCCACACGGTCGGCCCACGCCCGTGCCGACGGCGGTATCTCCGCCACCGAAGCGACTTTGCCGCTTAAAACCAATGTGGTGCGCATGCCAAGCCTCTTGGCGCCGGCAAGATCGCCGATAAGATCATCACTGATCATCTCCACCGCCTCATAGCCGCCATCCATTCCCTGGCGACGCAATCGCTCCAGCGCTTCGGCGTAAAAGGCGTCGCTGGGTTTGCCCACCACCTCATAGGCCCTGCCCGTCGCGAACGCCACCATCTTCAAAATGGCGCCCACGCCCGGGTAGCGGCGGCCGTTTTTGACATAAAGAGAGGTTTCGTGCATCCCGATCAGCTTCGCGCCGCCTAAAACCGCCTCAATCATCCCAGCGTAGTCGTCGTTGGTGTAGTCGGAACGGATGGCCACCAAAACCGCCTCGGGAGCGTCACAGTTGAGTGTGTATCCTTCTTTTTTTAGCACTTCCAAAAAGTTGGGCGCCCCGTACGCCGTCACCGGCGCGGGCGGCACACGACGGGTCAGAACCATCAGCGGGTCAAGGTACTGCCCCTCCTCAAAGCCAAAGCCGAGATCTTGAAGGTAGGTGCGAAAGGCTTCGCTCTCTTGCTTGGTATTGTTGGTTACCAGCACAAAAGGCACCCCCTCCTCCCGCAGTCGTCTCAGCGCTTCCAGACTGCCCGGTATGGGGGATTTGTCGCCGTCGCTGATCAACGTGCCCTGCACGTCGATCATATACCCTTTTACAGACACATCTTCTCCAGACGGATCAGATCTTCAAAACTCTCACGTTGGCGAATACAGCGGGCCTTTCCGCCGATAATAGCCACTTCCGCCGGTCGGGGGCGGGTGTTGTAATTGCTGGCCATGACAAACCCGTAGGCCCCGGCGCTGTGGACAATAACAAGATCGTTGTGTTCCGTTGGCGGCAGGGGGCGTTTTTTGGCGAAAAAGTCGCCGCTCTCGCACACCGGCCCCACCACGTCGGCGGGAGTCTCGTTGCCGCTTTTTCCCAGCACCTCCACCTTATGGTAGGCGTTATAGAGGCTGGGGCGCAGAAGGTCGTTCATGGCGCCGTCGACAATGACAAAACGGCGTCCCTCGTTCTCTTTCTCATAAAGCACCCGGGTAACAAACCAGCCCGCATCTCCCACCATAAAGCGACCCGGCTCGCAGATAACGGTCAGATCCAGCCCGTGGAGGGTGGCGAGAATGGCCTGGGCGTAGTCGTAGGGCGCGATGGTGGTCTCGTTGTCGTAAACAATGCCCAGACCGCCGCCCACGTCAAAAAACTTCAGCTCAATCTTCACCGCCAGCAGACTGCGAACCAGATCGGCCACAATCATAGCGGCCTCTTTGATGGGCTCAAGCTCTGTCAGCTGGGAGCCGATGTGAAAGTGGATACCCACCGGGTCAAGGTGGTCGCTGTTGTTGGCGTGAATATACATCCGCTTGGCCGTCTCGATATCGACGCCAAACTTGTTCTCATGCAATCCCGTGGAGATGTAAGGATGGGTTTTGGGATCGATATTGGGGTTGACGCGGATGCTGATACGCGCCTTGACGCCCAGCCTTTTGGCAATCGCTTCTACCCGCTTCATCTCCCCTTCGCTCTCAAGATTAAGAAGCAGAATATCCGAACGCAAAGCCTCTTCAATCTCGTCATCGCGTTTGCCCACGCCGCTGAAGATAATTTTATACTTCGGCACGCCCGCCGTCAGCGCCCGCCGCACCTCGCCGATAGAGACACAGTCGGCCCCGGCGCCCATGGAGGCCAGATGGCCCACGACCGAGAGGTTGGAGTTGGCCTTGACGGCATAGGCAATCAGCGATTTGCGCCCGGCAAACGCCTTTTTCAGCTCTTCGTACCGTGTTGTAATACGGTCAAAATCGTAAACATAGAGGGGGGTATCAAAGGTTTGCGCCAACGCTTTGAAGTCGATCAAGAGGGATCCCTTTGCAAAATTTTTTCTATTTTATCAAAAAAAGGTTAAAAGGAGGATGGAACCGTTAAAAACGGTTGGTTTTAAAGAAGTAGGCATAGAGCGCCCCAAGCCCCAGCACGCTCACCACCGCCACCGTACCGAACTCCGGTTGAATGACACCGGTACGGCCGATTCTAAAGAGAAAGTAGAGAATCCCCCAGGTAAAGAGCGTAATGCCGGTCAGCACGAAGGAAAGCCACACCAGATTAAGATTGCGGGCATAGGGAGGAATGAAGACAAATAAAATGACCACCAAAAAGACGGCAAAGAAGGGGGTGACGGTCAGGTGGTAAAAAAGGTTACGCACCTTCAGGGTCTCCAATCCCTGCGCTTTGAGCAGTTGAATGGCCTGATAGGCGGCCAAAATCGTATAGTAGCGTTTGCCCTCAAAAACCGACGTGAGAATGGCGGGTTTAAACCCTTCCAGCGTCACGAAATCTTTTTTGATCCGGGTGACAAATCCCCTGGTTCCCAAACCGTGAGGAGAGGGTTTGTCAATAATTTTTGCCTCTTTAATCACCCAGCGGTCACGGTTGAAATAGGCCTCTTGGCCGTGAACAATCCGCACAAGTTCCCCGTTTTTCAGCTGAAATGTCCGGATGTTTCTGGCCTCTTTTTTTTGCGGGATCAACTCCCCGATATAGACAAAACTGTCGTTATATTTGACAAACAGGTCCCGTTTGGGTTCTGTCCCGGTTTTGCCTTTTAACAACCGTTTGGCTGACAGGTCGGCGTCTACGAAAGAGGTGAAGTGAAGCCCCACATACCCCAGCGTCAAAACCGTGGCCACCGCCAAAAACGGTGTGATAACCGCCTTTTTGGAGTAACCAAAAGCGTAAAAAGAGAGCAGTGCGTTGGAGCGGATGAGAATGATCTTGGTAACGATCATGGCAAACACGATGCTCAGGGGCAACAGCAGTTCCATGGCGTACAACCCCTTGTAGAAGAGGTAGAGTACCTTGATATTGGTACCGGCCAGCTTGTTGGCGTTTTGAAGGTAATCGAGCCCGGCGAAAAGAAAAGAAAGCGCGAACGTAATAATAAAAAAGTAACGCAGATAGATCCGCGCGATATATTTGAACATCCTCACGACCGGCTCCAGGCAGGCTTTTTGACGCTATAGCGGGTAGCCACAAGATCTAGAGGATGGCGGGTCAGGGCCAGCGCGGCCTGTGCGGCGTGATCGATCCACTCGGGCAGTACGGCAAGCTCATCGGGGTCAAAATTGTGCAAAACATAGTCGATAACCTGCGATTTATATGCGGGCTTGCCGATACCCATACGCACCCGCAGGTAATCACTGCCGATCGCCGTGTCGATGGATTTAAGGCCGTTGTGCCCGCCGCTACCGCCCCCCTTTTTAAAACGCACCGCGCCAAAGGGAAGATCCAGGTCGTCATGCACCACGATCACCCGTTCGGTCTCGATTTTGTAAAACCGTGTCACGGCCGAAACACTCTTGCCCGATTGGTTCATAAAGGTTGTGGGTTTTAGAAAGAGGGTGGTATTTTTTTTGAAAAGCTCACCGTGAAAAGAGGAGGAGGATAGCGCGACGGCGCCTGTCTCCCCGACCAGGCGGTCGAGGGTCAGAAAGCCGATGTTGTGGCGGGTATATTCGTACTTTGGGCCCGGATTTCCCAGGCCGACGATCAACCACATAAAAAGCGTTACTTCGCTTTGATAACCCCGACAACCGGCACCCGGCCGGCAACCATGATTTTGTAATCTTCCGACTCGGGAATATCGCGAATCAAAATGGCGTCACCCACATCCAGGTCAGAGACATCCAGGGTAAAGTTTTCGGGAATCTTCTCGATAGCACCTTTCACCTTGATCCGCTTTTTGGAGATAGCCAGGACCCCTTTGTTTTTCAGACCCTTGGGTGTCCCCACGGTTTTGACGGGCACCATATAGTGGGTCACGACGCCGGGTTGGGCAACCATGAGATCCACATGGATAATCTGATCGGTCACGGGATGGAGTTGATACTCCTGAATAACCACGTTCATCTCTTTTCCGCCCACTTTGATCGGGAACGCCAACGTCTCTTTGTGGCGTACGGTGCGGATAAACTCACCCACTTTGAAAGCGGCATGAATGTTCTCAAGCCCTTTTCCGTAGATGTTGGCGATAAGATAACCATCTCGGCGCAGCTTTTTGGCGGCGCTTTTGCCGATACTCTCTCTTACGATACCTTCCAACATAGTGTTGTCCTTACATAAAATTAAGTGCCAAGACACTTTAAGGCCGCAATTATACCTTCTTGGTGTTTAATCTTCTTTTAACCCAAAAATATCACTGTCACCGTCAAAGACAGAAGGGCTTTCCGAAAGCGGCGCGTCCATACCGACCGACTCGGTTCGCACGTCCAACCCCTCGATACGCAGTTTGAGGTCGTTGGGGCTGGTGGCGTTGTTGAGCGCCTCTTCGAGCGAGATGCGCCCCTCTTTGTATAGATGCAGTAGGGCCGTATCGAAGCTTTGGGTGCCGTGAATCTGGGTCCCCGCGTCCAACGCGTCTTTGATCTCCATATCCCGCCCCTCGAAAATGAGTTTTTGAATATAGGAGGTGTTAAAAAGGATCTCAATGGCCGCCGTACGGCCGCCCTCAACGGTCTTGACGAGGCGTTGGGAGAGAATCCCCTGCAACACCGAGGCCAACGTATGGCGCACGCGGTTTTGCTCTTCGGGCGGGAAGACGCTGATGGTCCGGTTGATGGTCTCTTTGGCGTCCAGGGTGTGCAGGGTTGAAAGGACCAGGTGGCCGGTTTCGGCCGCGTGCAGTGCCGTGTCAATCGTCTCCACGTCACGCATCTCGCCCACCAGAATGATGTCGGGGTCTTCCCGAAGGGCCGCCCGAAGGGCGCGGGTAAAACTGAGCGTATCCTGCCCGATGCTTCGCTGATTGATCAGACACTTCTGGTCTTTGTGGACAAACTCGATGGGATCCTCGATGGTGATGATATGTTTTTTGTGCTTTTTGTTGATCTCATCAATAATGGCCGCCAACGTGGTCGATTTACCCGACCCTGTCACCCCCGTCACCAACACCAGGCCCCGGTGCAGGTCGGTCAGTTTGTGAATGGCCTGGGGCAGACGCAGTTCGTCAATGGTTTTAATCCGGGCGGGAATGACCCTGAAAACCGCCGAAACCCCGTCCATCTGAAAAAACATATTGCCCCGAAAGTGGGTGTTTTCATCAAACTGGTAGAGAAAGTCAACCTCCTTGTTCTCCACCAACTCTTTAAAGCGGCCCCGCAATATCTCTTTGGCCATGGTAATTGAGTCTTCCCGGCTCATCTTCTCCTTGGTCACCACCACGATATCCCCGTTAATACGGGCCCGTACCTGGGAGTTGGCTTTAATATGCAAGTCACTGCCGCCGTGCTCAATGAGCGCTTTCATGTAGCTACGAATCTTTTTGGTTACCTCAAAGGTCAGGTTTTCTACATTAACATCATAATTAAGTGACATTTTCTACTCCAGATGGGTCAACAGTTCGGCAAACGCCGTTTTAAAGGCCTCCAGCCCCTCCCGCAAAAGCGTATCATAGACCTTCGGCATCTCAATACCCGCTCTCTCCACCTTGGCAAAGTAGTCGTTGATCGCCTCGTCGGCCAGCGGGAGTTTCGGGGTATGATCGGGGTTTTTGACAAAGGCTTCGATGGTCGCCAGCGGGGCGGTGTTGACGCTGTGTGGCGCCATGAGTCCTTTGATGTAATAATCCACCGCGTAAGCGTCACCCTTGACGCCGGTGCTGGCAAAGAGCGTCCGAATGGCGGGATTTTGGCAACCTTCGACCAGGTTGTAGATCTTGGCGGCGTTCATCATCCCCAACCTCCCGGGGGCCAGCCCCTTTTGCGCCAGTTTTTGATCAAGCATCCTGTCAAAGCGACTGACAAAGACGCTGAGCACCCCGGCCCTGACATTCCCCTCTTCCAACGCCTCCAGACATCTTAAAGCCTGCTCAGGCGAAAAGATGAGGGTGGCGTTGACGGGAATGCCCTTTTGGGCCAGCTTTTTCATCGCACCGTAACCCGCTTCGGTGGCGGGGACCTTGATCATCACGTTGGGTCGGCCGATTGTCTCAAAAAGACGCGCCCCTTCCTGTACAGTCCCGTCGGTATCGTCACACAAAAAAGGATCGACCTCAATGCTGACAAAACCGTCCCGTCCCGCTTCATAGAGCGGCGCCAACACATCCGCCGCTAAGCGGATATCCTCAATAGCCAGCGTCTCGTAACGGGCCTTGGGCGAAAGCCCCGTCAAGGTTTCAAGGCGCGCAAGATAGGCCGGAGAACTTTTGATCGAGGCGGCAAAGATAGCCGGGTTGCTGGTGGCGCCGTTGACCACCCCCTCTTCTACCATTTTGACAAACTCGCTCTTTAGATGGTCTCTTTCTATAAAATCGAGCCACAACGAAAATCCGATTGCTTCATTGACCACAGCAACTCCTTGTGTAAACTGACGCCCGGCAACCGCCTGTTGCGGGGCGTCAACCTACCACGTCAACCCATCAAGCCACGCCTCGTGCTCCCGCCACGACCCCGGCACGCCCAGGCGGGTCTGGGTCTGGGCCAGCTCATCGAGAAAGCGGGAGCGGGGAATCTCTTCGGCACCCATGCGCTTAAGATGATCGGAAGGGATCTGGCAGTCAATAAAATCAAATCCCCACCGTTTGGCAAGCGCCGTCAGGTAGACCAGGGCGATTTTGGAGCCGTCGGGTTTGAGCGAGAACATCGACTCCCCAAAAAAGGCGCTTCCTATGCTAAGGCCATAAAGCCCGCCAAAAAGCGCCCCCGATTCGTCATACACCTCCACCGAATGGGCAAACCCGCGGCTGTGCAGTGCCGTGTAGCTTTCAATCACCTCCGGCAAAATCCATGTCCCCTCCTGGTTTGGGCGGGGTACGTCAGCGCAGTGGCGCATGACCGTCTCAAAATCGCTGTCCAACCTCACCCGAAACCGCTTTTTGCGCAGGGTCTTTCTCAAACTCCGGGAGATCTTCAACCGCTTGGGGTAGAGCACCAGCCGCGGATCCGGCGACCACCAGAGCACCGGATCGCCGGGGTTGTACCAGGGAAAGATACCCCGGCGGTAGGCGGTGAGCACCCGATCCGGATGCAGATCGCCGCCGTAGGCCAGCAGTCCCTCTTTGGGCGCGTAGCGCGGATCGGGGAAGATGTAGTCAAACCCCAGTCGCGGAATCCCTACGGCCACGGCTTCTACTCCCCGTTTTGAATCTCAAAGACCAGGGTATCCTTTTTGTTTTCAAAGAATACCCGCCCCCCGTTTTTCAAACGGCCAAACAGTATCTCTTCCGTCAACGGCGCCTTGACATACCGGTCAATCACCCGTCCCAGCGGCCGCGCGCCCATCGCTTCGTCATACCCCTCCCGGGCCAGGAAACTCCGGGCCGTGTCGCTCAGGGCAATGGTGATACCCTTGGGCGCCAGCTGGGTGTTGAGCTCGTCGATAAATTTTTCCACAATGCGTTCGACGTGCTCGGGCTTGAGGTGGCCAAAGCGCACCACGGCATCCAGCCGGTTGCGAAACTCGGGGCTGAAGGCGTTTTTGACCGCGCTCTCATGCCGGCTCTCGCTCCTGTCGCCAAAGCCCATTACGTTGGCTTCCGTCGCCCCGACGTTGGAGGTCATGATGATAATGACGTTTTTAAAGTCGGCCCGTGCGCCGTTGTTGTCGGTGAGCGTGGCGCTGTCCATCACCTGCAAAAGCACCTGGATCAGGTCGGGGTGGGCTTTTTCGATCTCGTCCAGCAGTAACACCGTATGGGGATGTTTGCGGATCGCTTCGGTCAGCAACCCTCCTTTCTCATACCCCACATACCCCGGCGGCGCGCCGATGAGGCGGCTGACGGCGTGCTTTTCCATATATTCGCTCATGTCAAAACGCTCAAAATGGATACCCAGCGCGTCGGCCAGCTCCATGGCCAGCGCGGTCTTGCCCACGCCGGTGGGCCCGGCAAAGAGAAAAGAGCCCACCGGCCGGTTGGGCGCTCCCAACCCCGCGCGACTGCGCTTGATGGCCTCGGCCACCTCTTTGACGGCCCTCTCCTGGCCGATCACCCGTTTTTGAAGTACCTCTTCCAGGCTCTTTAGCGTCGCCAGGTCGTCGGCGTTGACCTTTACGGGCGGCAGACCCAGCATACGGCTGACCGCCTCTTCGATATCGTTTTCCGACACATCGACATCCTGTCGCCCTTTTAACCTGAAAGAGGCGCCTACCTCATCGATAATGTCGATGGCTTTGTCGGGCAAAAATCGCTCATGCATATATTTGACCGAAAGCTCGATAGCGGTTTTGAGCGCCTTTTGGGAGAAGCGGACCCGGTGATGTTTCTCATATTTTTCTTTCAACCCCTCCAGAATTTTAAGGGTATCGTCAAAATCGGGCTCCTTGACATCCACTTTGGCAAACCGCCGGCTCAGCGCCCTGTCTTTTTCAAAGTAGTTGCGGTACTCCTCAAACGTCGTGGCGCCGATACATTTGAGCCCGCCGCTCGCCAGGGCGGGTTTGAGGAGGTTGGAAGCGTCCATGCTCCCGCCGCTGGTGGCGCCGGCGCCGACAATGTTGTGGATCTCGTCAATAAAAAGGACCGCCTTGGAACGCCCGCCAAGCTCTTGCAAGACACCTTTAAGACGCTTCTCAAAATCGCCCCGGTACTTGGTACCCGCGATCAACGACCCGATATCCAACGCGAAAATCTCCGTCTCCAGAAGCGGTTCAGGCACCTCGTTTTGCGCCACGGCCAGCGCCAACCCCTCGGCGATGGCCGTTTTGCCCACCCCCGGCTCGCCCACCAGCACCGGGTTGTTCTTTTTGCGGCGACACAGAATCTGCATCACCCGCTCGATCTCCTTGTCGCGGCCGATCACCGGGTCGATCTTCCCGGCCCGCGCTTTGGCCACCAGATCGACCGTGAAACGGGCAAGATACTCGCTCTCTTCCGCTCCCGCGGGCGCGCCCTCGGGCCCAACGCCCTCGCCGGCTTCGGTAATGATCTCCAAAATCTTCAACCTGTCGATCCCACTGCTCTTCATCAGCGCCACGGCAAACGAGTGCTCCTCGTTGAAAATGGAGGCCAGCAGATCCCCCACGCTCGCCTCTTTCTTGTCGGCACTGCGGGCGTGGCGCACCATCTGCTCAACGACGCGCGAAAGGGCCACCGTCTCAAAAGGCTCCCCCGCTTTTGCTTCCGGCAGGGGCTTGAGGGTCGTCACCAGATGGCGGTTGACCAGCTCTTTCATCAAATCGGGATCCCCTCCCGCTTTTTTGATGATCTTCGCCCCCTCGGGTGAGAGAAGCAGAGCCAAAAAGATATGCTCCACCGTCAGATACTCGTGCCGGTGCAGTTTGGCAAAGCGCACCGCCTCTTTGAAAATCTCGTTCAAATCCCTGCTGATCACGCTCTATTCCTTCTCCATCGTCACCCGCAGGGGAAAATCGTTGGCCCGCGCCCGCTTGAGGGTCTGGTGCACCTTGGTTTCGGCGATCTCATAGGTATAGGTGCCGCAAATGCCTTTGCCCCGCTCATGAATCGTCAGCATGATGGCCATCGCCTCTTCCTGGGTCTTATGAAAGATGTCGGTCAAAACCTCCACCACAAAATCCATGGTAGTGTAGTCGTCGTTCCACATGATCACCTTGTATAACTGCGGCTCCTCTAGGTCTACGACAACCTCGCTCTCTACCCACTCTTTTTGCGCCAAACGTGACTCCTGTGCTTATTTTAGTTTTTTTTAAGTATATCACATTTCACCCCAAAAGACAAAAGCGTGTTACAATTCGTATAAAAAGGAGAAAGATGGCCGTTCGGGTTTTTGTGACCGCCACCAATACCGACGTGGGTAAAACCTACACCGTCTTACAACTGATGCACACAGCGGCCCAAGCGGGCCTTCGGCCGGTGGCCTACAAACCGGTTGAGACGGGCGTAACAGATAAACCGGCCGACGGCTTAGCTCTCTTAAACGCATGCAAACACCTCAACCCCGCCTGCCGTGACCTTACGCCGGAGCGGGTGGTCTCCTACCGCTTCGCATTGGCGGCGGCACCGTTTGTGGCCAAAGGCAAGACAACCATAGAGAAAGAGCGCCTGGCGCGGGATATGCGTTTTCTGGAGTCGTTGGGAGATATTCTTTTTATTGAAGGGGCGGGCGGGCCGCTGGTGCCGATAGAGAAGGATCTTTTCATGATCGACCTGCCCGCTCTCTTTAACGCCCAAACCCTGCTGGTCACGCCGGGCAGGCTCGGGGCCGTCAACGACACCCTCTTGTGCGTCGAGGCGCTCAACCGCCGGGACATTGACCCGCATATCGCCGTCAACCTGAGACCCGGAGAAAAAGAGACCTTCGAGCGGCTCAACCGCCCCTGCTTCGAGGCGGCCGGCCTATCTTACCGGCTTATCCCCCGCGAAGCGGACAAAGTGATCGCCTCAATAGTCTGAAACCCGCCGATAAAGCCGTGTGACCCGGCGCTCGCCGCGACAACGTTCATAACACTCCCGGCAGGGATCATACCCGTACGCCTCATCATAGCCATAGCGCCCGCCGCGGTGATAGCGGGGTTCATCATAGCCGTACCGGTCGCGGTGGTAATAGCGTTCCCCTCTTCTGTAACGGTCGGGGCGCTCATCGACACGGTGATAGGCATAGCCGTCATCCGCGCGACCGTAGATTTCATCATGAGAAGGGGTCGGTTTTTGGTTGGCCACACGGTCGGCTATGATACTGCCAAGAATCGCCCCGCCGATCGTGGCGGCCACTTTGCCTTTCCCTTTGCCCACCTGATGCCCCAGGACTCCCCCCACGATCCCTCCGAGTATCCCGGGAATAGCCCGGCTGTTATCCTGCGCGTATCCGCCGGAAGCCAACATCATAACGGCAAGAAGAGAGAGTAAAACGTTTTTCATATCACACCTCCTGAAAGGGGAAGTTCCCCCATTTGGAAGCAGTGTAACATGAAAGTGTGGAGTCTTTGTGAAGTGTTAGAAATAATAGCCCAGGCGCAGGGCCACATAGTTGTCGCTGGTAGCGTCATTCAGACCCAACGCGTAGTTGCCCGTAACAAACCAGTGGGTATCGATAGAGTAAAACCCGTACACCGAAAGACTTTCAGTCGCATCGACATGCTCATAGATCGAGTCGCCGTGAAAATAGGAGAGTGATCCGTAAATTTTGGGTGTAAAGGTATACCCCGCCCCTATGTTAAAAGCGTTGGTATTTTGATACCGTAAAGCAAACGTGTCGGTTACCACGTCATCATCGCCGACCACCGTATAGGTATACCCGCCGAAAAAGTTGGCTGAACCTCTCTTGTAGTCAAGATGCAAAGAAGCAAAAATATCTAAATTATTATTGTCATATGCCGAATCGTAGGTAGGAAAAATAAGACCGCCGCCGACTTGAACGGTCAGACCCGGGCGCCAGACGTTTTTAAATGCGTAGTAACCCGAAAGCGTGGTATCATTCATCCCGTTATCATTATAACCGTCCCCGTCGGTATTATAATAAGAGAGCGCAAGTTGAGCCGAGAGGTTCCCACGGTAAAAATCGACCTGCAAAGAAGTGGTCAGGGTATCGGTATCGCTGTTTTGACGATAGTTATACTGACTGTAGGCCAATCCCACAATCAGGTCATAATGGTTTTGCACCAAAACCGACTCAATGGAACACCCCTTTTCATCAACGATATCGGTAAAAGGGGTTCCCGGGCACTGATCGATCTTGTCATCTACCCCGTCCATATCCATATCGGTAAAGGCAAAAGCCGACACCCCGGCGAAGAGTCCCAACCACAAAAAGGTCGTGCGTATCTTACTCATATATTATTTTCCTATAGCCGAAAATACGTTATTGGTTTGTGGTGTTTTACCATTTGAAAGCTTAGGAACCAATGGGTTGTTCTGGACATTGGAGGGCATATTCACACCCGAGGTGTTACCGGGCCTATTGGCAGACGGGGTACCGGCAACCGATTGTACAGGTTTTTGTCCGCCACTTTTTTGGCCACCAAGAGCAGAACCCAAACCGGGTGAAGCCGACGGATGCTTTGCATGATTGGACACCGATGTCTGCTGAGCCGACTTTTCCTGCTCATACCAGCTATAGGTTGCCGCTCTTTGCTGTTGCATAAGCAAATCGGCAGAGATTGGCGCCCTATGCTCTTGAGCCAATCGGGCTATCGCCGCGTCACGACTTTGTGTGTCCATACCGGCAAGCTGACGCTTGAGATCATTGATCAGTTGACGTTTTTGCGCAGAAGGAGCCGCCTGGATTTGCGCCAGAGTCTCCTCAACCGTCACGCCGTACATAACGGCGCTACCGGCTGTTAAGCCCAAAAAGAGGGCAATTAAACCGTTTTTCATATTGAACGCTCCATAGCTTAGGAAAATTTTTGGAAAGTGTATCCTAATATTGTTAACACTATGTTACCGATGAGCACCTACCGGTCCCGCGTGAGGCGCACGCGCTCCAGAGAGAGCGGCGGAAGATCCCGTTGTAGCACCGTGTTGGGCCGCCGTTTGCCCCGCCATAGCACCCTGCTGAGCCGCTGTTTGGCCGGCTATCGCGCCCTGTTGGGCCGCCGTTTGTCCCGCCATAGCACCGTTACGAGCGGCCGTTTCACCCGCTTTGGCTCCGTTTTGCGCCGTGGTAGAAGCCTGTTCTGAAGCCCGCAAAGCTACCTGGTGACGAAGCTGGGCCCGGGTGGGCACCTGCGCGCCGCTTTCAGCCAGTGCTGTTTGCAACTGCTCAACCGCTGTCTGGCGCTGAGCGCTGTCAAGGGTTGCCAACTGGGTTTTAAGATCATTCATCAACGCCCGGCGTTCCTGGGGATCTACCGTTTGCTGAATTGACGTAATCAAACCGGTTACCGACTCAGGAAGCGAAGGCGTATCGGCCGCCATCAAACTCACGCTTGCACCAAGCAGAATCACCGCTACCGTTTTGCTAAGATACTTTTTCATTTTGAACTCTTTGTGAATCTTTTCGGAGCGTATCTTAAAGCAAAACCGTTAGCGGAATGTGAGCCCTTTATGACAAAGTGTCAACGAGATGGCCGACAAACTTGCTCATATTGCCCAGAATCTCCCCGCCCCGGCGAAATCCCAGGCCACACCCCTCATAGGCGAAAAAGACCCCCGCCTGGTAACGCCGGCCGGCATCGTCTTGGGGTAGCGGCGTGTAAGCCTGATAGATCGCCGGCTGATCGGTATAGATCTCCTCACCCTTTTGCAGTTGACGCCCCCGGGCGTCCAGAATGCGCACGCCGCCCCCTTCCCGGCCAAAGTAGGGCTTTTGCACCTGTTTTTGATTCAACGGCTCCAATGCGGTCTCCAGCAAAAGCGGATGGTCGGGAAACAGATCCCACAATATTTTCATCATCGCCTTGGACTGAAACATCAGGGTGTAGGCGGGATTGAGCACAATGGCTTTTTGATTGCGCAAAATGTTTATCAACAGCCTGGCCAGGTCACTCTCTTCCACGGCAATGCTCTCCCACGGAATCAGCTTGAACCAATATTCATGGCGAAGATCGTGACAGAAAATCCCCTCCTCCTCGTCAAACACCGCCTCATCGGCAAAGCAAAAGGCCGTATGAAAACCGGCATCGTCGGCCATCTTTTGCAACAGCCGGGTGGTCATCTCATCTTCAACCGACCCGCGCACGCTGGAAAAGAGGATCCGCCACCCCTCATAATAGCGCCCAAAATCGGCCACGTCACCCTCCAGGGTGATGAGCCGTTTGAAATTCTCCCCAATCGCCTCGTAGACCCTGTTAAACTGCGCCGCCTCATCAAGCCCGTTGTATTTGAGCAGGGCCCACTGCACCACCGCCGTCTCGTAAAGGGCGGTGGGGGTGTCGGCGTTGAACTCCAGCAGTTTAATGGGCTCCCCGTCGATCCCCCCGGCCAGGTCAAAACGGCCGTAGAGGTGCCAGTGTACGTCATTCTCCCAGCTCAGCTTAACCGCCTCGACCAGATTGAAGGGGATGCCGATTTCATGAAAGAGGTTATTCGCAATAACATACTCCCCGGCCTCTACATACATATCGTAAAGGGTATTGACCGCTGTATAATAGGCTTCCGCTTCGGTTTCGCTCACCACCACCGCCTCGTCGGCCACGTAAGGGGTGCCGTCGCTGTCGGTATGCCACCCAAACCCCAGGCTCTCCAGAAACGCCGGGCTCAGGGGTTTAAGTTTTTTTAGCCGAACACTCATGCCCCAAACCCGCTAAATCCCGAACGTGCCGTTCCGCTTCGTCCGCCAAAAAACCCTGAGCGGCGGCAAGAGCTTGCTTTTTTGGAGGCGGTGGATCGGGGTTTGTTGAAGCTTTCGACACTACGCCGGTAAGCCGAAGGGGACTTGTAGCCCCTTTGCCTGGTCTTTTGATAGGTAGGGTTGTTAAAGAGCCGCCCGCCGATCCAACCGCCTATAATCGTCCCCACAGCGGACGCCAGAATCACCTCCCCCAGGCTCATACCGCCGCCGGCCAATTGAGGATTGGTCAACGCCGACTGATTCGCCTCGATCTTTTTGGCCTCCTCGGCTACCAGGGCATCGAGCTCCTCTTTGCTCAAAATCTTCTCCGTCCCGTCGAGCTTTCGCAAAATGACCCGGGTGTGCTCCGCCGGATACTCCTCGGCGATTTTGTACGTTCCCGGTGCCGTCTCCTCCACCACCACAAAGGCCCCCTGTTTCTGACTGGCCCTGGTAAACGCGTCCGATTCCCCCTCATGACGCTGTTCGCATCCGTTCATGATCATCAGGGCTGTAAGTCCCAATGAGCCGACCATACCGTAACCGGCTACCCTTTTTATATAGTATTTCACTCTCTCTCCTCTTTTTTGAGCGCCATTTTAACAAAATAAGAAAATTACGCTTTGATTCTAAGTTTTTTTGTGCTACTATAACCGTAACTTAAAAGAGTCATCAGCTTCCGTTGACAGAGACGGATAGGCAAAACGGTGGCTTTTTTAAAATTTTTTGGTTAAGCATTGAGGTGTTCCGGTCAGGTGTGACCATATTATTATGTGGTTGCGCCTGACCGGAACGGTTCAAACCACACACAAAGGGAGTAAGAATGAAGACCATCAAGATGAGCCTTGTCGCGGCACTGGCCGCGGCCGTAGCGACCACAGGCGCCAATGCCGGCGCGCTGGATCAGATCATCACCAACCCCAAACTGGACATCGAGATCCGCCCCCGCTATGAGCACGCAGATGTTGACAATCCCGATACCGACGCGGCTGACGCGTTGACCGTACGCACCGCCATCGGTGTCAATATGGGCCTGTTTGGCGTTGAGGGCCTGAACGCCCAACTGCAGGGTATGAACGTATCCAACTTCGGTTGGGTTACCGATTACGCGCCGGAAGTCAATGACGGTTACGACACCATCATGGACCCCTCGCAATCCCGTATAACTCAAGCTAACATCAGCTACACCACCGACGGTCTGACTGTTTTGGCCGGTCGTAAAATGGTGGTACTGGATAACGCCCGCTTTATCGGTAACGTCGGCTGGCGCCAAATGCCGCAAACCTATGACCTGGCGGCGGCGATTTACGGCTACGAAAACCTGAGCCTGCTGGGCGCCTATGTCTGGCAAGTCAACACCATCACCAAAGATGGTGAACTTGATACCGGTAGCGTCCTTTTGCACGCCGCTTACAAAGTGGCTCCCGAGCTGACCGTCACCGCTTATGACTACATGATCCAAAACTTTGCCGATCACATCGGTCTCCGTGCCACCGGTAAAGCCGATCTGGGCGACTTCGCGCTGAAATATGAAGCAGAATACGCCATGCAAAACGATCCGAGCCTGACCGAGAGCGGTGATCCTCTCTATACCAAAGATGATGACCAGGAAGCCATCTACTACAAAGTCGGCATGGACGCTATGGTCTCCGGCTTTACCGCCGGTGTCGCTTACGAAGTACTGGGTGAGGCTGATGGTGGCCGTATGTCATTCAACACGCCACTGGCGACCAAACACGCCATGAACGGTTGGGCCGATGTATTCCTTGCCACTCCCCAAGAAGGTCTGTGCGACCTGAGCTTCAAACTGGCTTATAATGCTGGTGAATACGGTAAACTGATGGGTGTTTACCATATGTTTACCAGTGACGTTGACAATGCCGCAGGCGATGATGACCTGGGTGATGAGATCGATGTCGCCTACAAAGTGGGCCTTGCCAAAAACCTGGGCCTTCTGCTCAAAGGCGCCTTCTACAGTGCGGGTGACGACAGCTTCGGCAAATTCGACACCACCAAATACTGGGTTCAACTCGACTACAAATTCCACGCCGAGTACTAAGACACCCCCTTTCGTCGCCCTTCGGGGCGGCGCTTCCCTTTTTTTCGCTTTTTCAACCACTATAAACCGACTTTTTTCCTCAGTATGCGATAAGTTTAAAACATATATAATAGTTATCATTTAGTATATCTACCTTATGGAAAGGATTGAGGATGAAAAGATTTGGCAAATGGGCCGTCGCGACGGCACTGATGGCTACCTGCGCAACCGGTCTCATGGCCGAAGATATCGCCTTTGTGGGCGCGGAGGTTAAATATCATGCCATTGAGGCACAAGAGCCCGCAACCAGAAAGAGCTTTGACGACAACACCGTGGCCGTAGGACTGAAAGTTGGCGCGCAAAACGAGAAGTTTCGCGTGGCGTTGATGTATGACCTGATTCCCGACACCGATGAACTGGGCGGCGATATCTCCCAATACCTTCTGCTGGGAACGCTTGACTATTTCTTCCCTATTCAACACCCCACATTCAAACCCTATTTCGGTCTGGCTTTGGGATACGGCGAATATGAGTTTGAAAAGGCGTCTGAAGATGACTTTGTCTACGGTATGCAGGCCGGTTTGGTCTACAACCTTAACCGCCACCTTGACCTGGATCTCTTTGGTCGCTACCTTTGGCCCAACCATGACACGGTCGATGATTATCTACAAGCCGGTATCGGTATCAACTATAAATTTTAAATAGAAGGGCATACCATGATGAAACGTTTCATGACGCTTTTAGCGCTTTTAGCCACCCTCTTTTTCGCAGGATGCGGCGGCGGTAACGGGGATGCCAACGGTGACGGTCCCACCCCATTAAGTAACATTACATTTAGTGTAGATAGCGCCCGGGCAAGCGGCGGATATGGAGAAGTCGTTCTCAATATCGATAGCAATCAAAGCCAGAATATCACCATTGAGCTGAATAATTTCCGCCCTGAATTGACCGGTTTTTCATTTAGCAATGTTACCGTTGTTCCTTACCCGATGGTTTTTGTCACCTCTTGTCGTCAAAAACTGCGTCTTGCATTCAATTATGCACCGGCTTCCCAAGCCATTGATCTGTCGGCTATGAAACTGCACTATATCAAAGTAGTCAAATCAAATCTTTCCGACTCTGTCTCTTCTACACCGGAAGTGTTTGCACTCTGCTGTCCTACCGCCGTGCCGCCTCAAACCTATGCCATCAAGGCACTACCCGGCAATATTGATCTGCAAGATGCCAATACGTCCGAATCTGTTATCATCGATGTCATTGTACAAGACGCAAACGGTAAAGCGTTGGATAATGAAGGCGTAACCGCGCAACTTGATAGCACCATGTTTGGTACGCTAGACAAATATCACGCAACCACAGGATCAGACGGAAAAGTCTCCTTTACCTACACTTCTCCTGAAAACACCGACGATATCAAGGGTCGTACCGTGCCCATCAACATCTGGGTAGACAAAGATCCCAATACCAAAACCGCCGTCTATCTCCACTTCTAATTTCCTCCCCTTTGGGGGAGAGACTTTCAAGGCTTTTTCCCATGAAAACCGCGCTGATCCAACAACGATATACCGGCACCAAAGAGAGTATGCGTGAGGCCACCTTGCAACGCATCGCCAACGCCGCCAAAGCGGGGGCCGAACTGGTGGTACTGCAAGAGCTTCACCAGGGGCCCTATTTTTGCCAATATGAGTCGACCGAGCTTTTTGACCTGGCCGAATCGTACGAAAAGGATGTGGCGTTTTGGGCAAAGACAGCCCAAAAGCACGGCGTAGTGCTGGTAAGCTCGCTGTTTGAGAAACGCGCGCCGGGGCTTTACCACAATACCGCCGTCGTTTTCGACAAAGACGGATCGATCGCCGGGCGTTATCGTAAAATGCACATTCCCGACGACCCCGGGTTTTATGAGAAGTTCTACTTTACCCCCGGCGACCTGGGTTTTACGCCGGTAGATACCTCCGTGGGACGATTGGGGGTGCTGGTGTGCTGGGATCAGTGGTATCCCGAAGCGGCGAGACTCATGGCGCTGGCGGGAGCGCAGGTGCTCATCTACCCCACCGCCATCGGGTGGTTTGACGACGATCCGGAGGATGAAAAGGCCCGCCAGCTTGAGGCGTGGATCACCGTCCAGCGGGGTCACGCCGTAGCCAACGGCGTGCCGCTGATCGCCGTCAATCGCGCGGGCTTTGAAAAAGATGAGAGCGGGGTATTGAAAGGCATACGCTTCTGGGGTAACAGTTTCGCCTGCGGTCCGCAAGGGGAGTTTTTGGCCAGGGCGGGCGAAGAGGAAGAGATCCTTCTGGTCGAGATTGATCTTAAACGCAGTGAGACGGTGCGCCGCTGGTGGCCCTTTTTACGGGACCGGCGTATCGACGCCTACGGGGGATTGCTACGCCGCTTTATTGACCAAAGCGGTCAAACCACCACATAAAAGCAAACATCAATCCCGGTGTCTTGGGCACCGACTCGTCAAACAAAAAGGGTTTGGCCTCCCCGACGGGCAAATAGACCAGCTCAATGCTCTCTCCCTCTATACCGCCCCCCTCATTGACGCGCATCCGTTCATCCACTTCGGCGTAAAAAAGGGTCTGTTTCGCCCCGGCAAACCCCACCGAGGTATAAAAAGAGGTCACCTTCTCAATCTGTTCTTCGGGCACGTCATACCCGCACTCCTCCACAATCTCCTCTTTGGCAATCTGCGTAAGCGAGAAAGGTTTATCCACCAGTCCGGCACATAACTCCACCGTCATACCACTTCCGTCTTTGGGGTAGACAGCCGGGCGAAACTGTTTGACCAGCACAAAAGCCTTGCGCCCGGTATGGTAGAGCAGAATAGCCACGCTGTCATGGGCTTTGACAATCTCCCAATCTCTCTCCACCCCGTCCTGAGAGTAACGGGCCAGAGCCGGCACAATATACCGGGGATTTTCAAGCGGCTCGGTTCTAAAATCCTCTATTTTCACTCTCTCTCCTTGGCCGATTCGGGCTTTTCGTTCACGCCGTAACAGGTTCTGCTCAGATCAATAAGACGGCTCGGTTTTCTATCTTGCGCCACCGCTGTCTCCAGCTCTTTTTTCATTTTTTTGGCATAAGCCAAAAAGGCGCGCCGCTTTTTGCCGTACAGCGTACGCTTGGCCACTTTAATAACCCCCAGCGGGTTAATGGGCCGGCCGTTTTTATAAAGACCAAAATGCAGGTGCGGCCCCGTACTCATGCCCGTTGAGCCGATATAGCCGATCACCTGCCCTTTTTTGATCCATTTGCCCCGTCTTATACCCCGCCGAAAGCGGCTCTGGTGCGCATAGAGGGTCATAAAACCGTCCCTGTGGCGGATCTTGATCACCTTGCCGTACCCTCCCAGCCGTCCGGCAAAGATCACCCGCCCGTCGGCGGCGGCGTAGATGGGCGTGCCCCGGTGTCCGCCAAAGTCAACCCCCAGGTGGGCCCGGTAGCGGTGCAGTACCGGGTGCCAGCGCCGACGGGAAAAGCGGGAGGTAATACGCACGTGATTCACCGGTGTGCGAAAGACAAACCCCTCGATCTCCCGCCCTTTCTCATCGTAATAGCGGTCGTTATAGCGAAACAAAAAGCGCTTTTTGCCGTGCGACGCTATCATAGCCGCCTTGATGGTCGGCAAACCGTAAGGGCGTCCCAGCCGGATCTTTTCGCTGTAAACCACCGCCACCTTGTCACCTTTTTGAAGCCGGGTAAAATCAAAACTCTTTTTAAAGGCGTCCACGAAGGCGTGGGCCAGGTAAGGATTGTCGGTGGCGCGGATAATGTCTTGATAAGGCGACCGGGTAATGGTGACGGCAAAGCTCTCCTCTATTTTTCTGTAAGCCGCCGGTACCATCTCAAAACGCCACTTGCCTTTCACATCTTTATAAAGATGGATCTGTAGCTCCTCACTGACGGGAATCAACACCTGCAAAAGCCTCTTTTTGGCGTCATCATAAAGCTCATAGTAGGGCACGCCCGCGCGAATCTCCTCGCAAAGCTCCTTGTCCTCTCTATCAAGGTTCCAATACAGACTCTGGGGCAATCCGACGTGCTGAAGATAGAGCAAAAAGCTCTCCCCCCGAGGCCAGGCCCGTTTTTGCACGACCGCTGAGAAAGAGAGTGTCAACAAAAGAAAAAAGGCAAGTAAAAAACGCATCCAAGCTCTTCCGAAGGTAGAAATCTTGGGAATTGTACTCAAGAAGGCGTTAAAGTGCCTTTAAAACTATCTTTCAGTATAATCGACATATTTTAAACCGACGGGGTTTTTCATGTCTATTCGCCTACTTTTTACCCTTTTGCTTCTTTGCGTAAGCGCCTGGTCCGCCGAAGCGCCCAAAACCCGCACCGGCGCGCTAACCGCCGTAAACGGCCAAACGGCCGTCTGCGACATCGGCGACGTACCCGCGGGTGTTAGCGGCATCGTCATCCACCGCTACGACGATCGCCACGCCGCCATTGTCGCTTCCGTCATTGTCCAAAGCGCCGACGCTAAGAGTGCCACACTGCGTCTGTTGCCCTACGAAGGGCTCAGGCAACCCAACCTGCCCACGATCAAAACCAAACCCCAAGTCGGGGACAAAGTGATTCTGGGCTACCTCTACGACCGGGTTCTGCCCATCGTGCCCAACCAGGTCTCTTTCGAGAAGGCCAAAAAGAGCTTTCCCCGGCTCTCGCTCATCCACCCCGATATCGTGGCGGCGGAGTTGGCCAAAGAGAAATCCCCCCTCCCCAACCGGGCGGTACTAAGCCGAACGTGCGAAAAGTTCAGCCTGGGCATCATCATGATCATGTTTAAAGACGGCACCGATTTTCTTGACTGCATCAGTTGGAAAAAGCTGGCCTCCTCGCCTGTGACATCCGAAAATCCCGACCACTTCAAACAACCCTTTTTCCATCGGTTTGACACCATTCCCACCGCCATCTACGACTGGGGGGACTACACCCTCAAAACCTTTGACGACTACTACCGCAAACTGGAGAAGAGCGAATGATCGAGGCCAAACATCTCGCCGCCCTGGCGCAAATTGTGGGAAGCGACAATGTCAAGTCGGACAAAGCCCACATGATCGCCTACAGCTACGACGCCACCAAAGAACGCTACGAGCCCGACGCCGTGGTCTTTCCCCGGCATGAGGAGGATGTGAGCGCCGTACTACGTTATTGTAATGAACACCATATCGCCGTGGTGCCCCGGGGCGCGGGGAGCGGCTTTACCGGCGGGGCGCTTCCGACAAGCGGCGGCATTGTGCTGGCGGTCGAGAAGCATATGAACAAAATCCTGGAGATCGACGAAAGAAATATGGTGGCCGTCGTGCAACCCGGCGTCATCAACATGGATTTGCAAAAGGCGGTGGAGGCCAAAGGGCTCTTCTACCCGCCCGATCCGGCCAGCCAGGAATACAGCACCATCGGCGGGAACGTAAGTGAAAACGCCGGCGGGATGCGGGCGGCCAAGTACGGCATCACCCGCGACTATGTCATGGCCATTCGCGCCGTCCGCCCAAACGGCGACATCATCCGCGCGGGCAAACGGACCATCAAAGACGTGGCGGGCTACAACATCGCCGGCATCCTGGTCGCCAGCGAAGGGACTTTGGCGGTCATCACCGAAATCACTCTCAAACTCATCGCCAAACCCAAGCGCAAACAGACCGCCATGGGGGTCTTTCCTACCGTCGAGAGCGCCATGGAGGCGGTCTACAAAACGATGGCGGGCGGCGTGACGCCGGTGGCGATGGAGTTTTTGGACAACCTAACCATCCGCGCGGTGGAGGAGAAGTTTCACAAAGGGCTTCCCGTCGACGCCGGGGCGATTCTCATCACCGACGTCGACGGCAACCTGCCCGAAGAGATCGACTACCAGATGGGGGTGATTGAGCGCATCTTTGAAGAAAACGGCTGTGTTGATTTTAAAAAGGCCAAAAACGACGCCGAAGCCGCCGACTTGTGGTTTGCGCGCCGCAACGCCAGCCAGTCTATTACGATCTACGGCTCCAAAAAACTCAACGAAGATATCACCGTCCCCCGTTCCGAGCTTCCCGCGCTTTTAAAACGCATCAACGAGGTAGCCGAAAAATACGGTGTTAAGATCCCCTGCTTCGGCCACACGGGCGACGGCAACGTACACACCAACGTCATGGTTGACGGCTCTGACCCCAAACAGCTTGAGATCGGCCACAAGGCCATCGAGGAGATCTTTAAAATCACCGTCGAGATGGGCGGCACGCTCAGCGGCGAGCACGGCATTGGGCTGAGCAAAGCGCCTTTTATGCACCTGGCATTCAGCGAAGAGGAGCTGAGGCTCTTTCGGGACATTAAGAGGGCGTTTGATCCCAACAATATCCTCAATCCGGGGAAAATGGCCCTTTGACGCCCAAACCCCTCCTCAAACTCTCTGCCAAAGCCTGGCAGGGCTTACAGCGCCTGTATGATCCCGACATCCCCTATTTTGCCGCCAGCTTGAGTTTTTATACCATCTTTACGCTTATTCCGCTTTTGCTGGTGAGCTTCTCCATCATCGTGCGGCTTCCCAATTTCAGCACCCAGTACGAAAAGATCAAACACTTTATCTTCTCCAACATCATGCCCGCCCAACAGGAGACCGTCGCCCAATATATCGATACCTTCCTGGCCAACACCTCCCGGCTGGGAACCATCGGCTTTCTCTTTATCGTGGGCGCTTCCATTATGTTTTTCCAAAACTACGAATATATCGTGGCCAAGATCTTTCGCACCCGCCAAAAAGGGTTCTGGAGCGCGCTAACCACCTACTGGACCCTCATAACCCTTGGCCCCATGGCGCTGGCGGCGTCCATCTATCTTTCGGTCAGGGTGCAGAGGCTTCTTGACAGCACGGAAGTGACCAGCCATATCGATTTTCTGGCGCTTTTTCCCTACCTCATCATCTGGGCGCTCTTTTTTGTCACCTACAAAATCTCCACCACCGTACCCATCCGCCTCAAAGCGGCGGTTATCTCCAGCTTTTTCGCCTCGCTTATCTGGTACCTGGGCAAAAGTCTTTTTATCTACTACACCGTCCACACCCACACCTACGCCACCGTCTACGGCTCGTTTAGCGTCCTGCTCTTTTTTATGCTCTGGATCTATGTGAGCTGGATCATCTTTCTCTACGGCCAGAAACTATGCTACCTGCTCAACCAGCCCGACCCAAAGCCCGACCAGCGTGACAAACAGCAGATAGAAGAAGACCCGATACCGCACGGCGAGTAACGCCATCCCCCCGACAGACAGAGCCAGCCACCACGGCGTGCGCCACGACACGGCGGGCGCCTGCGCCCCCCAGGAGAGCAAAGAGGCCAGCCACCCGTCCAGCAAACCGCCCCAACCCACCAGATGCAAAACCAACGCCACCGGATAAAAGGGCACGAAAAGCGCCGTCAACACCGGCGAAAGTACCTGAGCGGGCGAAAAAAGCGAAAAAAAGAGGTGCACCACCGGCACCATCGCCAGCCAGGTCCAGAGGTTGAGGCCTACAAAGCGTAACCACAGGGGCCACCCTTCGCTATGGCGCAAAAAGAGATAGATCCAAAAGACCCCCGCCACCGAGAGCCAAAACCCTAAAGAGAGCGCCAACCACGGCATCAGCGCAAGCAGTGCCGCCACGCAAAAGAGCAAAAAAGCAAACGAGACCAGCTCCACCCCGGTCATCAGGGCCAACCACCCCGTCAGCGCCATCCCGAAAGCCCGCACCAGCGAAGGCGGCGCCCCCGCCAGCCATAGATAGCCGCCAAGCGCCATTAAGCTTACGATCCCCAGATCGCGCTGTTCCAGCCGCCAGGGGAAAAATCGCCGATGCATAGGCCGATATACAAGCGCCAGCGTCCCGTAAACCCACCCCCACAAAATGCCGACATGAAAACCGCTGAGCGCCAGCAGATGGCTGATCCCCAGCCTGGCGATTGACTCTCTAAGCTCTTTGGCAACCGGCAGGCCCAGCAACAACGCCCCGTAAATCTGCGCCATGCGGCTGTCGGTATGCTGACGCTCGATCGCTCGGGCCAGGCGCATCCGCAACGTATCGGAGTCGGTCGCGGAGAGGATACGGGAGGGGATGTAGGGGGTTGTCAGATAATCCACAAACCGCACCCGTTTGGGAAAGGCCACCAAACGCACCCGCTTGCCCCTTAGGTTGGCAAGCTTTTTATACGAAGTCGTATAAAAGGTGAGCGAAGGGGTTTGGAGTTTAAGAACCGCGTAACGGCGGCCTTTGCGCCCTTTGGTATAGTGCAGTAGCACGTCGGCATCCGTATACCAGCGCTTTTGCGCCACAAAACGGCGATAGTCCCAATAGCGCCACCCCAGCACCAAAAGGGCAACGGCCAGCACCCCCGTCAAAAAGAGGCGCCACTCCCGCCACCCCTCAATGAGCGGCGGTTTAGACGGGAGGCACCTCAATGTTCGTTTCGCCTCCCGTGTCGATATTGCTCTGCTGGTAAACGATCTCCACCGGCACGCTTCCCGCGTCCACGAAACGGGTAAAACGTTTCTGGAACTTCAACTCCACGATCCCCGTGGGGCCGTTACGCTGTTTGCCAATAATAATCTCCGCGTCCTCCTCGTCCCGCTCGTGGAAGTTGGACTTGTACTCCTTACCCTCGGCGCGGGCCTTCATCTCCTTCTCTTTCTCTTCTCTAATGCGGTAGACATCGTCACGATAGACAAAAAGAATGATATCCGCGTCCTGCTCAATCGCCCCCGACTCGCGCAGGTCCGAAAGCATCGGCCGCTTGTCGGCGCGCGACTCCAAAGAGCGGTTGAGCTGGCTCAGGGCCACGATGGGCATATTCAGCTCCCTGGCCAGCATCTTCAGCCCCCGGGAGATGTCGCTGACCTCCTGGTGGCGGTCTTTGTTGGAGGCGCCGGTCATCAGCTGGAGGTAGTCGATAAAGGCGATCTTGATCTCGGGGTGGTGGGTTTTGAGCTTTCTGAGCTTCGCCCGCACCTGGTGGATATTGAGGCTTCCCTCATCGTCCACGAAGAGCTTTTGGGCGCTTAGCCAATCGACCGCCTCGCCCAGACGGCTCCACTCCTCGTCTCTCAAATTCCCTACCCGCAGATCCTGCAAAGCAATAGAGGTCTTGGCGCTGAGCATCCTCAAAACCAACTGCTCGGCGGGCATCTCCAAAGAGAAAAAGGCCACCCCGTCGCCGTTTTCCAGGGCTTTTAACGCCATATTGAGCGTAAGTGCCGTTTTTCCCATCGCCGGCCTCGCCGCCACGATGACCAGATCCCCTTCTCCAAAGCCGCTGGTCATGCGGTTAAGATCCTTAAAGCCGGTATCCACGCCGATGAGCATGGCGTTGCCCCGCTCTTTCATCTTTTTGATATGCTCCAGGGTCGAGAGCGCCATCTCTTTGGACTCGCGAAAATCCTGGGTGGAGGCGTCGGAGGCGATGGCATAGAGCTTTTGCTCTACCGCGTCCATCACATCCTCCGCGGGCAGGTCATCTTCGATCGTGAGCTTCTTGATCTCCGTCGCCAGCGTCACCAGGGCCCGCTTTTGGGCCTTGGCCTTGATCTCTTCGATATAGGCGTGGGTGTTGGAGAGGGGGTTGGCGGCCAGGATATCCAAAAAGGCGCCCTCGTCAAACTTACCGCTTTTGCTCAACCGCTCTTTCAAAAACTCCTCGTCAATCGGTTGATCGGCCGTAAAGAGGGCCTCCATCGCCTCAAAAACCGCCTGATGAAAGGGGTGGTAAAAATCCTCCGGCTTCAGCTGGGCGGCGATCTCCTCGTACTGCCGGGGGTCAAAAACAATCGTGCTTAAAACCGCCCGCTCAATATTTAAGTTATACAGATGCTCTTCCATCTCAATACACCTCTTTTCTATGGCCGATCCGTACCACCACAATAATCAGCCGCTCGGCCTCGCGGCGAAAAATCACCCGGTAATCCCCGACTCTCAGCCGCTCATACTCGCCAAAATCCTTGCCTTTGAGCCGCTTGAGACTGCCTTTGAAGCGCTCATAATCGGCCGCCAGCGCCAACAGTTTCTCTTTGATACGCAAACGAAAGGGTTTGTCGATCTTGGCCAGCTCTTTGAGTGCCCTCTCTTCAAAAAAGAGCCGATAGGTCATCAGATACCAAGTTCCCTGAACGCCTCGTCGGCCGGAATCAGGCGGCTTTTGCCCTCTTTGAGCTCTCTAAGGCGCTTGTCGGCAACGGCTATATCCAGATAGTCGTAATACATCGTCAGCGCCTTTTCGACAATGTGGCTTTTTTTCTCCCCCAACTCCTCGGCCAGGGCGCCCAGCTCATCCACCACCCGTTTGTCCAGCGTAAAGGTAGAGCGGATTCGTTGCATGGCTCTCTCCTTGTATGCATAATCGTATGAACGATTATACCACATACTCCTCGGCCAATTTTTCCACTTCCCGCAAAAAGCGATCGACCAGCTCCTTTTCGGGGAGTTTGGCCACCACTTCGCCTCTTACCATTACCAGTCCCGTCCCCTTGCCGTAGGCGATGGCCACATCGGCGCTCTTGGCCTCGCCGATGGCGTTGACCACGCACCCCATCACCGACACATTCAGCGGTGCTTTGATATGTTTGGTTCGCTCTTCCACTTCCGCCACCGCCTTGACCAGATCGGCCTCGATCCGGCCGCAGGTGGGGCAGGAGATGATATTGAGCCCCTCTTTGGCCACCCCGGCGTCTTTTAAAATGGCCCGACCCACCTCGATCTCTTTTTCCAGCTCCCCGGTGATGGAGACTCTTAGCGTATCGCCGATGCCCTCCAGCAGTAGCGCCCCCAGGCCGATGGCGCTTTTGATGGTGGCGTGAAACACCGTGCCCGCC
>Ga0256843_1000638_pt1 | contig 29319 bp, 27 predicted proteins | sample AlvinellametaG_FD_191572 | JGI IMG/M metagenome (GOLD analysis project Ga0256843, IMG submission 191572) | Pompeii worm associated microbial communities from hydrothermal vent at the East Pacific Rise, Pacific Ocean - Alvinella | ecosystem: Host-associated > Annelida > Integument > Unclassified ...
AATTATCTTGATTTTTTATTTGATTAAGATAGTTATGCTATAATTACACGAATTTAAACTTAAAGACAGGAGCTATAATGGCACTATTAGATGATATTAAAGAAGTAGTTGTAGAACAATTAAGCGTAAGCGCTGATGAAGTAAAAGAGGATTCAAAATTCGTTGAAGATTTAGGTGCTGATAGCCTTGATGTAGTTGAATTAGTAATGGCTCTTGAAGAGAAATTTGACATCGAAATTCCTGATGATGAAGCTGAAAAGATTCAAACAGTTCAAGATGTTGTTAACTATATAGAGAGCAAATAAGTAGCTTTTTTTTTAGTTTTGCTAAAGAGATTTTTCTCTTTAGTAACAAATATTTTTAATAGTTAATCCAACATATTAATTTTTAAAAGTATTTTATATTTTATGGAGAATATTGAATGAGAAGAGTAGTAGTAACCGGCCTTGGTATGATTAATTCTGTAGGACACGATAAAGAGAGTTCTTTTAAAGCGATTTGTGAGGGTGAATGTGGAATTGACACAATTACAATTTTTGACCCTGAAAAATTTAGTGTAAAGATTGCCGGTGAGGTTAAAGATTTTGACCCTGCTACTGTTATGTCTCCTAAAGAGGTAAAAAAAGCAGATAGATTTATTCATCTTGGTTTAAAAGCTGCACAAGAGGCTATGGAAGATGCTGCACTTCCTGAAGATACAGATATGACAAGATTTGGTATCTCTGCAGGTAGTGGTATCGGTGGACTTCCATCAATCGAGAAAAACTCTGTTATCCTTGATGCAAAAGGGCCTCGTCGTATTTCACCTTTCTTTATTCCAGGTGCACTTGTAAATATGCTTGGTGGATTTGTCTCAATTGAACATGGAACACAGGGTCCAAACCTCTCATCTGTTACAGCATGTGCGGCAGGGACACACGCAATCAGTGAGGCTTGTAAAACAATCATCTGTAATGGTGCAGATAAGATGCTAGTAGTTTCAGCAGAGTCTGCAATTACTGGTGTAGGTATCGGTGGATTTGCTGCGATGAAAGCACTCTCAACTAGAAATGATGATCCAAAAAAATCATCTCGTCCATTTGATGCTGGTCGCGATGGTTTTGTAATGGGTGAGGGTGCTGCAGCACTTGTACTAGAAGAGTATGAGAGTGCAGTGGCTCGTGGTGCTAAGATTTATGGTGAGATTATCGGTTTTGGAGAGAGTGGTGATGCTAACCATATTACAACTCCATCTTTAGACGGTCCTGCTCGTGCAATGAAAGCAGCATATACAATGGCAGGTGAGCCTAAAATTGATTATGTAAATGCTCACGGTACTTCTACACCTATCAACGATAAAAATGAGACAGCAGCAGTTAAAGATCTTCTTGGTGGCAAAGAGAACTGTCCTCCAATGAGCTCAATTAAGGGGCAAATTGGCCACTGTCTTGGTGCTGCCGGTGGAATTGAAGCAGTTACTTGTTTAATGGCTATGAGAGATGGCATCATCCCTCCAACAATCAACTATGAGACTCCTGATGAGAATTGTGATTTAGATTACGTTACTGAGGGTGCAAGAAAAGCTGAACTTAATGTTGTTATGTCTAACTCATTTGGTTTTGGTGGAACAAATGGTGTTCTCATCTTCAAAAAAATCTAGTAAGGATTTAATTTGGCTACATACTTAGACTTTGAATACAAAATTAAGTTTATTCAAGAAGATATTATCTCTGCTCAGGTTCGTCATGATCATGCGGCTGTTGAAGAGTTAAAAGCAAAACTAGATAAAGAGGTAGAGAAGATTTACAAAAATCTCTCTGACTTCCAGAAACTTCAGCTTGCACGTCACCTTGACAGACCTTATGCATTAGATTATATCAATTTGATTATGAGAGACAAGTATGAGATCCATGGAGACAGACACTTTCGAGATGATGCTGCTATTGTCTGTTACATGGGTTATATTGGCGATGAAAAAGTTGTAGTCATTGGTGAGCAAAAAGGGCGTGGAACGAAAAACAAGTTAAAACGTAACTTTGGTATGCCACATCCTGAGGGTTACAGAAAAGCACTTCGTGCTGCAAAACTTGCTGAGAAGTTTAACCTTCCTCTTTTAATGCTCATAGATACTCCGGGTGCATATCCTGGAATTGGAGCTGAAGAGAGAAACCAGTCAGAAGCGATTGCAAGAAACCTTTTAGAGTTAGCTGACTTGAAGACACCTACTGTATCGATTGTAATCGGTGAGGGTGGTTCAGGTGGAGCACTTGCTATTGGTGTAGCTGATAGATTTGCGATGATGCGTTACTCTGTATTTTCAGTAATTTCACCAGAGGGTTGTGCTGCGATTTTATGGAATGATCCTAAAAAGACAGAAGCTGCAACAAATGCTATGAAGATTACTTCACAGGATTTAAAAGAGCTTGACCTTATCGATGATATCATTAATGAGCCACTCATTGGTGCGCACCGTGAAAAAGAGAAAGCTGCAACGGCTATTGCTGATTACTTCTTAGAAGAGGTAGGCAAACTAAAAGCTATGACACCTGAAGAGCGTATGGATGCAAGATACGCAAAACTTACAAAGCCAGGTGCTTTTAAAGAGTAGGTAAAACTACTCTTCTCTATCTAAAAGAGGATCAAACTTAGGACGCTTAAGCCTAGGTGCCTCTTTTGAAAACTTTATCAAATCTTCAACCGTTTTAATCTCATCACTTAAATTATCCAAAGAGAGTAAAAAAAGACCATAGGTAGTCAGTACATCACTCATAGCTCTGTGGTGTTGTGCATTAGGGTTGAGGCTCAGAGCATCATTAAGATATGAGAGAGCATATCTGTAGGAGACTATAGTGCGCTCTGCAAGTGCTAACGAGCAGAGGGAACGATTAAGAAGTGGTTCAAGCCCAATCTTCTCTAAACTCTTTGAGATAAAAGTGTAGTCAAACTTTACATCATGTGCTACAAAGATAGCATTGCCTAAAAAGAGACGAAACTCTTTTAGAACCTCTTTGAGTTGTGGTGCATCTTTTGTATCTTCTGCTTTTATACCAGTTATTTCGGTAATATGAGGATTAATCTCTTTTACATGTACAAGTGAGTCAAATCTATCAACTATTTGTCTATTTTTAACTTTTACAGCAGCAATCTCTATTATTTGATGTTTATCTATCTTTGAACCATTTGTCTCAATATCGACAATACAGAACTCTGCTTCTTCTATGGGGATAAACTTTGTATCAAAATAGTAATACCCTTGATGTTTAATGACATTAAGCCCTTGTGCACGCCAGAGCTCTAAAGAGAGTTCAAGCTCATGCTCTAGCTGATCTTTGAGTGCTTTAAGTGAAAGACCTCGAGAGGAGAGACGAGAGATACTTTTGTTATCGAGACTAATGTTATGAGTGAGCATTATTTATAAACTCTTGTATTTTTTTTGCATCTTTTTTACCATGAGATATCTCAACTCCGCTACTGACGTCAACACCATAAAAGCCATAGCCTTTTAAATCTGCTACATTATCAGCACTGAGGCCGCCTGCAAGGATAATTTTAGAACAATCAACCCCATCAAACCACTCTATATTGATACGCTTGCCTGCACCGCCATAAGCTTCACAGTATGCATCTACAAGTCTGTACTCATTGGAGTATTTTAAGATATCTGCTTTGGACTTTGCTCGAACTACTTTTATATGTGGTGTTTTAAGAGTGCTATAGAGCTCATCAGAAGCTTCAAAATGGAGTTGGGCCAGAGTTGCACCGACCTCTTGAGAGATTCTATCTATAGTCTGTGCATCTTCATTGACAAAAAGAGCAACTTTCTCTACAAAAGGGGGAAGTTTAGAGATAATCTCTTTTGCTTGTTTTGGAGTAAGGTAGCGAGGTGACTTCTCATAAAAGACAAATCCAAGAGCATATGCTCCTGCATTAATAGCTACCATCGCATCTTCGTATGAGGTAATACCACAGATTTTTGTACGCATTAGATTTGAAGACTCTTGATAGCTTCAGCACGGTTTTCATGCTTAAATACATAGCTTCCAGCTACAACGACATCGACACCTGCCTCTTTTAAAGCTGCAATGTTTTGATCGCTCACTCCTCCATCTACCTCTATAAGACACTCTGGATTGAGACGATTTCTCATCTCATTGAGCTTTTTGGCTTTTGGAAGAACTGTATCTATAAAGCTCTGTCCTCCAAAACCAGGATTCACACTCATAAGAAGTACCATATCTAAATCAGCTAGAAGATACTCTAGCTCTTCTGGAATTGTATTTGGGTTTAAAACGATAGCTGGCTTTATACCTAAAGAGCGAATCTTTTGAATAAGTCTGTGAGGGTGCTTCTCCTCTTCAATATGAAAAGAGATATACTCAGGTTTAAGGGGTGCAAAGAGTTCAACAAAAAATGTATTGTTTTCAACCATAAGATGGATATCTAAAGGTTTAGTAGCCGCTTTTGCAATTGCAGATACAACAACAGGCCCAATTGTAAGGTTTGGCACAAAGTGACCATCCATAACATCAACATGAACTAAGTCACACCCTCCATCACAAATCTCTTTAACATCACGTGCTAAATTACCAAAATCAGCAGATAAAACACTAGGTGCAACTTTCATCATTGAGTATCCTTCAAATATTTTTGCAATTATATTATATATACTCTTTTATCTTGTTAAGAAAAATAGGAATTTGTCATCATTAAAGGCTAGGTCAACCTGAACTCCTTTTTTCCCCTCTGCAACTTCTAGCAGTCCATCTATATTAGGGTAAGTACGTGGTAGTGTTATGTCGACACTTATACCTGCATCTCCTAAGAGTGTTTTTACTTTACCCCCAACGATATTTACAAGCTCTGCAAGGGTATCTAAGATAAGCTCTCTATCATCTGTCTGCTCTCCAATAAGAAGCTCACACGCCTTTTGTGCAATTCCAACAGGGAAAACGAGAATAACCATACCGTCTATATCCCCATAAAAACCAATAGAGCTTGCAATCTTGCCATCTTTTTGTGCAATTTCAATATTATCTATCTTTGCAGCCTCTTTAATAGCTTTTGAGTTTGTCATCATCTCAATAGTTGCAACAGTTGCATCTATAAAGCTTGGTAATTCTGTTACGACATGTTTATTGAGAGTTCGTTTATTTTGTATCGCAGCAGCGGAACTAGCCCCTAACTCTTTTAAAAGATCTTTATTCTTTAAAATATCATCCATATGTTCAAAAAACATAATACCTGCATCTTCAAGAGTCTCTTTAAAAGAAGGGGGAGTCTTTTCAAATGTCATACCGACAAAACAGATTGTAGCATTGTACTCTGCGGCAGCAGAGGCGAGTTTTGAGAAGAAGTTAAGTGCATGGACATTCATACTGACAACTTTATAGGCGTCAAATATAAAGAGTCTAAAACCGACATTTAATGAGTGGTTATGATAGACAATATTAAATGTATTACCTATCTCTGCATCTAAAAATGATGAGACAGTATAGATAATCGCATTACCCGTTACTCGCGTTGCAACTTTCTGTCCCATCTGTCCTAGATAGGTATTTTCTATAATTACATCATAGGCATCTTCAGCTTGCACCTTCTCATTGAACTCCTCTTGTGTTTGAGCGATGATTGGATTATGTCCGTTGTCATGCAGTTCTATTGCCATGGCAGCTCTTTGTGATTTATCTTCACTATAGAGAAGTACATTCTTGCTCTCGTTTTGAAAGTTAGCGGCAAAAAGCTCTGCAATCTCAAGTGATTGAAAGAGAGAAAATGTAAGCCCATCTTTGTAGAACTTTAAGATAGCATCATACTTCTTTTTATCGTAGTCACAAAAGCCTACAACTATATGATTCGCAGAGCGTACTCTGTGAAACATTTTGACAAAGGTATCTAGACCGTTACGGTTAAAAAAGATGACCTTTTTTAAAGAGACTAAAATCATATCTGCATTGGTTTTGATAGTTGCATCTATATCCTCTATGCTGAGGAGTGAGAGTGCGGAGTTCCCATCTAAAAAACCTTGAGGATGAAATACTCCTATACCGTTTTTAACAACTGCTCTCATGAAATCTCCATTACCATAGCAAAATCTTCATATATATCACCAACATAATCAATCTGAAAATCGATAAAATCATTTAAGCCTGCTTCTATAAATATTGGTTGGGATAAAACAGAGAAGAGTAGGAGATGCATCCACTTCCCTAATCTGTCAATATCTCGATCTTTAGAAGGTTTGACCCCTGAAGCAGCTTGAACTATCTGAGGAATCCTGCTATCCATCTCCCATTTTTGAGCAATACGTTGGCATATATCAAAGAGATCCATATCAGAGAGTCTTTTTAATATAGTATTTAAGTCTATATCATGAGCACTGCGAAGTAGCTTCACATCCTCGAGTTTTTGACTAAAGAGAGCTTCTGATACAATAATACTTGCCGGAAGAAGAGTTATGGCGCTCTCAATCTCTTTATCATCTATATCTAGATGTTGTAAAATCTTTTGCCACTTTGTTGATAGCTCTGCTTGGAGATTCTCAAAAGAGTTCTTGTTTAATTTGAAAAGTTGCCATTTACTGGGTGACAAGAGGGAGATCATATAGTTATATACAGTCTGTTGAGATTTTGAGACACCTAAGATACCAAATATCTGAGAGATATCGCTAACCTCATTTCTAAAACCATATATAGGTCTGTTTACTAACTCTTTTAGATAACTGCTTAGTGCTAAATCTTCACTTGCAACCTTTGCTGCCTTGGGTAACTCTCCTATATTTAAGAGGGCGAGAGTCTCTCTTAAGGCTTTAGGTGCGGGTGGTATTTTCTCTATAAACTCATCTATTTGTGTTTTTGTTATCAAAATGCTATACTTTTTTGTTGAATATTGTATATTTTAGCTATATAAATATAAAATAAATATAAATTACCCCGGCAATTTATAAATATATTTGGCTTAAGTTGAAGTTTTGCTTTGATTTGGTACAATTCGCAACTTTAAAATATCATTCAAGGATACTCAAATGGCAAGAAGATGTGCTATCAGTGGCAAAGGCCCAATGAGTGGGAACAATGTTTCTCATGCTAAAAACAGAACAAAGCGTCGTTTTTTATTAAACTTAAGAACAGTGCGTATCACATTAGAAGATGGTACAACGAAAAAAATTAAGATTTCTGCAAGAGAATTACGCACACTTAAGAAAAATTCGTAAACTTAGGAATTTGTTTTGAATCTTTTAGTAAGGATTCGTAAATTCCTCAATTGGGAGATTGCTCCCAAACCCGATGCAAAACTTCTTCCTGAAGTTTACCCCCACTTAAAAGCTTTCCGCTTACCCCTAATACTTACTGTAGTTGTAATGCTGATTGGAACTATTGGATATGTTCTAATAGATGGATTCTCAATTACTGATGCAATATACCAGACTGCTATTACCTTCACAACTGTAGGTTTTGGTGAAATTGCGCCTATCTCAGAGTCTGGACGTATCTTTACTATTAATTTAATTATTGCAGGTTTCGCTGTCTTTTCAAGTGCAGTAGGTATTTTAGTCAATGAGTTAAATAAGGGGCATATTATTGCCATATTGAAGGAGCGAAGAATGTTATATAAAATCGCACGTCTTAAGAAGCACTTTGTTGTCTGCTACCATAATGACTACACTATCGAGGTGACTAAACAGCTTCGTAAAAATCATATACCGTTTGTTGTTATTGACCCTCGAAAAGAGATACATGAGTGGGCACAGGAGTATAAGTATCCTAACTATCTCCAAGCTGAACCTCATGCAGAACTTGCAATGTTAAAAGCACATCTCTCCTCTGCAAAAGGACTTATTACACTCTCTGACTCTATAGCGGACAATATCGCTCTTATCGCCTCTGTTCGTCTCTTTGAAAAAGAGCACTATCTTCCTCGTCCATACTATGTCATCTCTGCTGCTGAGTCTATGAGTGATGTTGAGAAGCTAAAAAAACTTGGAGCAGATACAGTGGTTAGTCCTACAAAACTTACAGCACAACGTGTAAGTGCCATGGCAGCCCGTCCTGATATGGAAAATCTTTTAGAGGAGTTCTTATATAAGAATGATAATCCACTAGATATGCAAGAGATAGAGGTTCCAAAATACTCATGGGCTGTCCTTAAAAAACTTAAAGAGACACATATCCGTGAAATTGCAAATACATCTGTAATCGGTATTACAAAAAAAGATGGAAAGTTCATCTCTATGCCAAAAGGAGATACCCTTATTACAAGTGAATCAAAACTTTTAGTTATTGGAACACAAGAGGGTATTAAGATCACTAAAGAGTTAATGAGAAAAAGAGTAAAACCTAAGGAGTTGAAGTTTGTATAAATTAGTAAAGGTTGAGGGTGGTGTCTGTGCTGCTGATGGATTTTATGCTGATGGTATAAGTGCAGGACTTAAACCAAACAATGCTTTAGATATGGCTTTTATACATAGTGAAGTAGAGTGTGAGATTGCTTCTGTGTTTACAACAAACAAGATGAGAGCGGCTCCAATTTGCCATTTTCGTTTAAAGGGTGAATTTAAGACAAACTTTATTCTTATAAATGCAAAAAATGCAAATGCTATGACAGGCAAAGCAGGTATTACTGATATTGATGAGATATTAAAAGAGCTGCCAAAAGAGGTTAAAAATCCTGTAATGAGTTCTACAGGAGTCATTGGAGTACCTCTTCCAAAAGAGAAGATTATAGGTGCTTTAAAGAGTTTTGATCTCTCAAAAAAGAGCCCCTCTAATGCTGCTAAAGCGATTATGACGACAGATAGCTTCTCTAAAGAGATAGCCTATAGGGTAGAGCTTGAAGATGGAAGCAGTTTTCATATTGGTGCAATGGCTAAAGGTGCGGGGATGATAAATCCCGCAATGGCTACGATGCTCTGTTTTATTACAACGGATGCCGATGTAAGCAAAGCTGAGATGCAAGAGCTTTTAGATGAGAATGTAGAAGTAACATTTAATGCAGCGAGTGTAGATGGTGACACCTCTACAAACGATACGGTAATGCTTCTAAGCAGTGCTAAGTCTAAAGCTTATGATAGAGCTGCTTTTAAAGAGGCACTCTATGAGATTATGACATTTTTAGCACGTGAGATGGTACGTGATGGCGAGGGTGCTACAAAACTTGTTACCTATGAGATAAGTGGTGCTAAAGATGATAGAGAAGCAGAGATTGTCGCAAAAGCTCTCTCTAACTCACTTCTTGTAAAAACTGCACTCTATGGTGAAGATCCTAACTGGGGACGCATCGCATCAACAGTAGGGGCTAGTGGAGCAGAGGCAAATGAGGAAACGTTAAGTATCTCTTTTGATGATGTATGTGTCTATGAGAGAGGAGAGCTCTACTTTGATGCGGCGATGGAAGCTAAAGCTGCAGAAGTAATGAAAAGAGATAGTTTTACAATCAGCTGTGATTTAGGTTTAGGTGAGGGTAGCTTTAGAGCTTATGGTTGTGACTTGGGTTATAAATATGTGGAGATTAATGCAGACTATAGAACGTAGCTGTTCTATAGTTTAGAGTTCATAATCTTTTTTGAACTCTACATATCTTGCAGCAGAGGCATAGAGCTCTGCTACCTCCTCCTCATTTAACTCTCGAACTACCTTTGCAGGACTCCCGACAATAAGACTTCTTGGTGGAAATATTTTGTTCTTAGTAACAAGTGCGCCAGCTCCGACGATACTCTCTTTTCCAATAACAGCACCATCTAAGATAGTTGCACTCATTCCAATCAGACAAGCATCCTCAATAGTACATCCATGCAGCATTACACGGTGTCCAACTGTGACATCATTACCAATTAGAGTAGGGTTTCCTGTTGATCTGTCACCATTTTTATAGTGTGTTACATGAACCATAGAGAGATCTTGAATATTTGTTCTATCTCCGATTGTAATAGAGTGTACATCACCACGAACAACGCAGCCAAACCAGATGGAGCAATCTTCACCACAAGTTACATCCCCGATAAGATCAGCCGATGGTGCTACCCATGTCCCCGCTGCAAGTTTTGGTTCAATACTTTTAAATTTATGTAACATTTAGGCTCCTAACTCTCAATAAAGAGGCGCTCTACAAGTTGATTTACATATGTAGAGGTCTCTTTTTTCGTTGCTTTTGCAATTTTGTTTACATACTCTTCAAGAAGTTTATGATTGTTGATGGCTTTTGTCCCCTCACTTTTGAGTTTGATATAGGTACCGTCACTTTGAAGTTCATGCGCTAGTACGTTATCGGAACACTGAAGCTTGAGAATCTGTATAATCTTCTTCTTTGATGCCTCATCTTTAATGGCAGTAAGGAGCTCGATTCTTCGTACTAGGTTTCTTGGCATCCAGTCAGCACTTGAGATGTAGACTCCTGATGCATCATTTTTAAAGTAGAAAGCACGTGCATGTTCGAGATATTTTCCTAGAATAGAGATAACACGAATATTTTCACTAACACCTTTAATCCCAGGCTTTAGACAGCATATACCTCGAACAATCAGCTCTATCTTTACACCAGCCTGGCTGGCTTTATAGAGTGCCCGGATAACATCTTCATCAACTAATGAGTTTATCTTGGCGATAATTTGACCATTCTCTCCCTGTCTTGTCTCATTGTGAATAAGTGAGAGAAGCTTTGGTTTAATCTGTGATGGAGCCATATAGAGTTCGTTGAGTTTCCCTTTTTTACTAAATCCTGTAAGGAAGTGGAAAAAGCGAGTAAGGTCATTTGTGACTTCATCTTTACTTGTCATATAGCTCATATCAGTATAGATTTTAGCAGTTGAAGGGTTATAGTTACCAGTTCCTAAGTGTGCATACTGTTTGAGCTTGCCATTCTTTCTACGAGTGACAAGTGCTGCTTTTGCATGGACTTTAAAACCTTTGATACCGTAGATAACATGAGCACCTGACTTCTCTAGTGCTTTTGCCCAGATAAGGTTGTTCTCTTCATCAAAACGAGCTTTAAGCTCAACCATAACAGTTACCTGCTTCCCACTTTCACTCGCATCCATCAAGGCTTTTACAATCGGAGAGTTTGTTCCTGAACGATAGAGTGTCATCTTGATAGATACAACATCAGGGTCTTTGGCTGCTGTTTGAATTAGTTTGACAACAGGTTCAAAGCTCTCATACGGGTGGTACATCAGTACATCTTGTTTCTCTAAGGTTGCAAAGATATCTTCACTTGTGTCAAAAGGAGGAAGCATCTTTGGTTTAAATGGAGGTAGAAGTAGGTGAGCAAAATCCCTATTTGAGACTATCTGCCAGAGTGATGCAAGATTTAAAAATGTATGAAAAGTGTAGATATCATCTTTATAAACATTCGTATGTTTGTTGATAAAGTTAATAATCTCATCATCAGCATTGGCACCAACCTCTAGTCGAACCATCTCACCCTTACGACGAAGTTTAAGTCCCTCTTCAAGGATTTCCATAAAGTCATCTGCCTCTTCCTCTTCTATGGCAATATCGGCATTACGTGTTACTCTAAAAGATGCATATTTTATAAGTTCATATCCAGGGAAGAGCTCATCAACATGTTTCTCAACAACACTCTCAATTGGGACATAAACACCCCCTCCAAGCTCTACAAATCTGTCAAGTACACGAGGTACACGAATAATTCCAAAGCGCTCAATGCTTTCATTATCAGTATCTCGAAGCTTTACAATCAAACCAAAACTGAGGTTATTGAGGTGTGGAAACGGATGTGTCGCATCAACGGCAATAGGAATAATTACAGGGTAGATATTCTCATTAAAGTATTGGTTGAGTCTATGTTTATCCTGATTACTTACTTCATCATAAGATTTTACATAGATACCCTCAGGCTCTAATTTTGAGAGAATCTCACTTCTGCAGTGCTCAACGACCTGCTGTTCTTGATGGAGGTATGAACGTATCTCACGGAGCTGCTGCAGTGGTGTGAGTCTGTCAGCACCAGAGACGATGATACCTGCAGAGAAGAGCTTTTTGAGTCCTGCTACACGAATCATATAGAACTCATCTAGGTTTGTTCCATAGATTGCAAGAAACTTTAGACGCTCTAAGAGTGGAAGAGACTCATCTTGAGCCTGTTTGAGTACTCTTGTATTGAATTGTAACCATGAGAGTTCACGGTTATTATAAAGGTTTGGATTTTTGAGGTTTAACATCTATCATAATCCTGACATAATATTTTTTCTTATTATATCTAATTGAGATTATAGTAAGATTATTTAATAACTCCACTCCCTTTATAGTTGGCACTATGGTAGATTGTAACACCATACTTGCGAGCATAGTATTTTAAAAGTAGATTTTGCAGAGTTGGCTCAATTGAGTCTGCAAACCAGGCATTGTTGCTCATGGCTATCATATATTTAAAGTCACCCTGATAGAGTCTCTCTGTTGTCGCTTCATAGCAGATGGCATTTCTAAATTTTACCCCTTTGATCAAAAAGTCAGTTGGTTCTTTTGCAGTAATAAAATCACTCGCCCCTCCAAAGAAGGTCTCATTTATGATTTTTTGAGCAAATTTTGGAAGTGGAATATACTCACCAAAAGGGACAAGGACAAGTTTTTTGGCAATTTTATACTCGCCGTTTTGAAACATATAAGTTACATTATAGTGTTTGGAATTTTCAGAAAGAAGTGCACCTGCTACAATGGTAATACCATGAGAAGCTTTTAAAAGTGTACGAAGTAGAGCAGGGTTTCTATTCATGTAAAGAGGAAAAACTGACTCAGGAAATATTATAAGGTCGTACCCCTCTTGTTGCGCTTTTTTTATCTCTGTAAATATCATATCGACTGTAGGTTTGAGTGCTTGTGGAGTCCATTTTAGATCCTGCTTTATATCTGTTGTTACAAGCTTTATCTTAAGGGGTGCATTTTCTTGCTCTTTATAGCCATAATTTAGGGCTACAAGCAGTAAAAGCAAAGGGGTATATCTATAGTATTTATTCTCTATAAGTGAAGGGAGTGAGAGAGCAGCTAAAAGAGCAGCAAATTGGTACTTCTGTATACCAATATAACTATCAACAAAAGGGAGTTCTAACTGCATCCAGTTCCAGTCAAGTGGTGCTAAAAAACTAAGTCCAAAGAGTAAAAGAGCTCGTATATAAGCTTTGTCTGTAAAATATAGAGGAAGAAAAAAAAGTAGATATAAGAGACCAAATGCAAAGCCTATAATGGGTGTCATAAACCCGAGACCTTGGTACTCAAAACTATAACCAACCCAGTAAAACCAAAACAGACCTATAAAAAAACCACTAAATAGAATCGCTTTTTTTGGGATATAGAGTAGAAGACCAAAGGCTAAAAGCCCTAAAATAGTATTTACAAACTTGTTGATAAAACCAAAATGTTGTAGGTAGATAAAGCTGCTAAAGAGTAGTGCTGTAGTAAAACCAAGGAGTAGATAGTTGAGATATTTTTTATTCATAACTGTAATTGTACCCATACTTTTTTAACAGCAATTGTAGAAAAAGTGATATTTTAAAAGGAATTAATTGACATGATACTTTTCTTTGTTGTAGAATGTGTTTAATGTGATACATTAAATAAAATAATAAAAGGGAAAAGTAATGGATGAAACAATTATGGAAGGTCTCTCTGAGATAAAAGGATATATGGGAGGGGCTATTAACAACTATACGGGTGAGTGTTTGGTTTGTGATGCAGCAAGACTCTCTGGTAACTTGGAGGAGACATCTGCATACTTTAATGATGTTTTTCGTGATTCACACAAAATTTCTCAAAACCTAAAGCTAGGGGCAACAGAGATTATGGAGATTCACACAGAAAAAGCAGTAGTTTTAATGGGATGTTCAGGTGAAGAGTCACGAGTACACCTTCACATCTTTGCTGTCTTTAGCAAAGATGGAAATGTAGCACTTGGAAAGATGGCTCTGAAAAAAATCTTACCAAAAGCGGTAGATATGCTTGCATAAAAATGGTCTTTGTACCATTTTTATCTAGAGATATTGTTCAATGATATTTTGAATTTCATGAAGCTGGACAGGCTTTGTTACTACACTATTAGCTCCTGAATTGTGGAGGAGCTGATTTGTTTTTTTATCTGCATTGCCAGTTAAACCAATAATGGCACACGCTTTTGCCTCGTGCTTCTTCTCATACTTACGAATTTTGGCGATTGCTTCATTGCCCTGCATGCCGGACATATTCTCATCCATAAAGATTAAGTCAATCTTATTATTTTTAAACTTTTCAATCGCATCACTACCATTGGTTGAGAGGTGGACATTTATCTTCATGGTTTTAAGTACCTCTTGCATAAACTTTAAGTTGATGCTGTTATCATCTACTACAAGTATATTTCTATCTTTAAACTCTTTAATAGATATATTTTTAGTAGTCGCGTTGAGGTTTGAAAACTCTCTGTCCAAAGATGTAAGTAGAGCTATGTAGAGTTCATCTGCAAGTAGCGGAGTATTTACTCTATGGACATTTCCGTCAAAACGGCACTCTTGTAAAAAGGTGTCACCAATAATAATAGCGGCTTTTTTTGCATCGAGTAGACTCTGAAGATGTTGATTTGATTCTATCGCATCCTCTCTCGATATAATGAGTGTATCGAAGTTTTTATTGTATGAGAGAAACTCCTTGGGATTATGAACGATTTTATAACGTAGATTCCAGCTATCGAGATATCTTTTGAGCGTAGGCATAAGGCTGTTATTTTCATTAAGGTATAAAAGGATAGTAATCACTTTAAGAGGCTCTCTGTCAAAGGAGCTTTTTGTTGTTTTATCGGTGTTGCATGGTAGAGTGAAGTAAAAACGGCTCCCTTTACCTTCTTGGCTCTCTAGTTTTAAAACACCTCCAAGGAGTACACAGAGCTGTTGTGAAATGCTTAACCCAAGTCCAGTTCCTCCATGCTCTCTTGCTGTAGAGTTCTTCTCTTGTGTATATGGAGAGAAAATATCCTTTTGCATCTCTTTTGAAATTCCCGGACCATTGTCCTCTACACTAATAGTGACTCCGTCACTCTCTTTATCATAAATAATGTCGAGATATATCTCCCCATTTTGAGGTGTAAATTTAATAGCATTGCTTAAGAGGTTGTTTATAATCTGTTTAATACGGTGGTAGTCAGATGTAATACTCTTGGGCAGATTAGGATCATAAAAGGTATGGAGTGAAATATTTTTTTTCTTGGCCGTATTGTGAAAAAGTTTGGCAACATCGCTTAGCTCTTTATGAATAGAGAAAGGAAGGCTCTCTATACTCATCTTTCCACTTGCAATTTTTGATATATCTAGAGCATCATTGATAAGTGTCACCATTGTCTCAGCACTCTTTAGAGCAATCTCAAGGTACTCTTTTTTCTCTCTATCTTGCTCTTTGATACTGAGCAGTTCTAAAAAGCCAATAACTGCATTCATGGGAGTTCTTACATCATGAATGATACTTGAAAAGTACTCCTGTTCATGTTTACTTTTGGCAGAGAGCTTATCATAAGCCTCCATACAGTCCAAAAAGCCTCTCTCATCTTTACTCTCATCTTCACTTATAAGCTCTTGATCTTGCAAAAAACGTTTGATAAAGATAGAAAAACGGCTCATATAGTTTAAATCTTTTTGGGTGTATTGGTTCCAGCTCCCTTTTGTAATTGCAGCCCACATAAGAGCTAAAACATTTTTTTGTGGGGAGTCATCAACTATTGGGATAAGCATGAGATCTTTTAACTCACAGTTCAAAAAGTTATCATACTCCTCATTGTAGAGGAAACTACGTGTTACATCATTAACGATAAGTGGCTGCTTTGTTTTATAGCATTCACTTAAGAGGCTCTCACTCTTTAGGTTCATAGGAATTGATTTTTGTAGAGTAACTACTTCAAAGCTGCTCTCCTCTTCATTTGGAAGGAGTATAAAAGCCTCCTTTGCCGGAGTTATCTCTTTTGTTTTCTCTTCACAACCAAGAGCGATTTTATCTATCTCACTCTCTTTTTCAAATTTTGTTTCACAGACAATGACGATATCTTTAAACTCTTCTTCTGTTAGCTCTTTTTTAATATCTACATTTTTTATAATTGCCATCTATAGTTCTCTTTCGAATTACTTATATTTAATGTTATTGGAAATAATAGTATAATTTGCTTAAGAGGGATTAAATTCTTATCTTCTAAAGGAACTCTTTGCAAGAAGAGAAGAAGTATCACAAAGATGTGAGACAAAAGAGTCTACTTATAAAAGTATGGTATAATTTTTTTAACTAGAGCTTATAAAAGGAGATGCCATTAAAACTTTATATTTAGTAAGGCATGCAAAATCAGATTGGAGTAACGGCTCTTTAAGTGACTTTGAAAGAGGTGTAAAGAAGCGAGGCTATAAAGATATCAATACAATAGGCTCCTATTTGGCACTTAAAGGTATCTCTCTTGATCATATCCTATCAAGTGCTGCACTGCGTGCGCAGATCACAACAGAGGGGGTAGTTGAGAAGATAGGGTATGAGGGGAGTATCTCCTATATGGATGAGCTCTATTTGACAAAAACGGAGAGTATCTTAAATGTTTTATCAATGCAGGAGAGTAGTTACAACTCTATTATGCTTCTAGGTCATAACCCTGCCATCTCAGAACTCGCAAATTTACTGCAGAGTGAAAATATCTCAAAATTTCCTACTTTGGGTATTTTAAAAATAGATTTTGAGATTGAGAGCTGGCATGATATTTTAGATGCAAAAGGGAAACTGGACTTTTTTATATTTCCTAAACAGTTTAAATACTACATTCCAAGAGAAGTTCGTGTGACACTTAACAAATAGAAACTTACACTTTTAGAAGCTTATTAGTATAGTTTTTGTATAATCGCTGCAATTTTACTATATAAAGGATGTTTGAGTATGGAAATTATCTCTCAACTATTACCGTTCGTATTTTTAATTGCAATTATGTATTTTGTAATTATTCGCCCACAACAAAAAGAGGCTAAAGCTAAACAAGAGATGATAGAGTCACTTAAAAAAGGTGATAAAGTTATCACTAACGGTGGTTTTATTGTAGTTGTTCATAAAGTAGAAGATAACTTTTTATCTGTAAAGATGAATGATGATGTAGTAGTAAAAATAACAAAAGATTCCATTGCAAAGAAGTATGAGGATGAAGCTTAATTATCGCGTAATCATTTTTGCTATCGCAATAGCTTTTGGAGTTTTCTTTTCAGCTCCATCTCTACTGCAGAGTGAGAGTGGAAAAAAAATAACACTAGGCCTTGATCTTCAAGGTGGTCTGCATATGCTTCTTGGTGTAAAAACTGAGGAGGCTACAAAGTCTCGCATTAAATCAATAGCTGCAAGTATTAAACACTTTGCCGAGAGAAATGATATCTTAATTGATGGTCTTAATTTCGATGATAGAACAATCAGGTTTGAAGTTCTTGATAGTGATGAGGTGAAGAGTTTTGATAAATTTCTATCTGAGATAGATGGGGTAGAGGTCTCTACTAATGGGACTATCATCACACTTACACTGAGTGACAAAGAGATTGAGAAGACAAAGAAAGAGGCAATCGATCAAGCAATTGAGACGATTAGAAACAGACTCGATCAATTTGGACTCTCAGAACCGGTAGTTGCACGTCAAGGAAAAGAGAAAATTCTTGTACAACTTGCAGGTATTAAAACACCAGAGGAGGAGCAGCGTGCTCGTGAGTTAATCTCTCGTGCTGCAAAACTTGAACTTATGGCTGTTGATGAAGAGAGACAGGCAAGAGTTTACAATATGACCCAAGCTGATGCTGCTGCTTATGGTGATGTGATTTTAGAGGATGCTAAAACACCTCAAATTAAATACCTTGTTCGTGAGATTCCTATTTTAGATGGAGGAATGCTTACCAATGCAAATGTAGGTTTTGACCAAAACAATCGTCCTGTAATTAACTTCAAGCTTAATGCTGAGGGTGCAGAGATATTTGGTGACTTTACCGGTAAAAATGTTGGAAAACGCCTTGCTGTAGTTCTTGATGGAAAGGTTTACTCTGCTCCAAATATTAATGAGCGTATCGGTGGCGGTAGTGGACAGATATCTGGAAACTATACGGTTCTTGAAGCAAAAGATTTAGCTATTGCCTTGCGTTCAGGTGCACTGCTTGCTCCAATCTATTTGATGGAGAAGCGTTCCGTTGGACCTAGTTTAGGTGCTGACAGTATTAAAGCTTCAATGATAGCATTAATCGGTGGTTTTGTACTCGTAGTACTCTTTATGATGTTCTACTACCGCATGGCGGGTGTGATTGCAAATATCGCATTGATTGCAAACCTCTTTATCCTTTTAGCTGTTATGAGCCTCTTTGGTGCAACATTGACCTTACCGGGTATGGCAGGTATAGTCCTGACTGTCGGTATGGCGGTTGATGCTAATGTAATTATTAATGAGCGTATTCGTGAACTTATTTATGAAGGTAAATCAATTCATAAAGCGATAGAAGAGGGGTATGCAAATGCAATGCGTGCAATTTTAGATGCGAACATTACAACACTTATCGCTTCAGTAGTACTTTATGCTTATGGAACGGGAGCAATCAAAGGCTTTGCTATTACTATGAGTATTGGTATTTTAGCCTCTATGCTTACAGCAATTCTTGGAACACATGGTATCTATGAGATGCTTGAAGATAAGATTGCAAAGAGTAAAAACAACAAATTTTGGTTTGGGATTAAAGGGTAGTTATGGAATTTTTTAAATATACAAGAACCTTTGATTTTATGAGCAAATCAAAGATTGCAATGTTTTTATCACTTTTTATGGTTTTAGCCTCTTATGCACTCCTTGCAACAAAGGGTCTTAATTATGGGATTGACTTTGCAGGTGGAACAATTGTTCAGGTAAAGTATGACAAACCTGCACCTATAAAAGAGATGCGTGAAAAACTCAAAGCAAACAAACTCTTTGATGGTGCATCTATTAGTGAGTTTGGCTCACCCCAAGAAGTTGTTATCCGTATGAAGACAACTACAGGTAATGTTACAACAGATATTGGTGATATTACGCGTGAAGCACTCAAAGGTACAGGTAGTTTTGAGATACGTCGTGTCGATATAGTCGGGCCAAAAGTAGGGAGCGAGCTTAAAGAGAAGGGGATTATGTCTCTTCTTCTTGCTGTTCTTGGAATTTTGATCTATGTAGCATTTAGATTTGAGTGGCGTTTTGCTGTTGCTTCTATTGTTGCACTGATTCATGATGTCTCAATCGCTCTTGGTGCTATTACTTTAGTCGGACTTGATGTAAATCTTGATGTTTTAGCGGCACTTCTTACTATTTTAGGGTACTCTTTAAATGATACAATTATTGTATTTGACCGTATTCGAGAGGGTGTTACAAAATCAAAAAATATCGATTTAGCGGAGATTATCAATGAGTCGGTAACTCGTACACTTGCACGTACGACATTGACATCTCTTACTACATTCTTTGTTGTATTTACACTCTTTATGTTTGGTGGTGAGATTATTCATGCCTTTGCATTTACACTTCTTGTTGGTGTTGTAGTTGGTACATACTCATCAATCTTTGTAGCTTCTCCAATTCTGCTTCTTTTTGGTTTTGATGTGAAGAATTATCATACAAAACTAGCAGAGAAAGCAAAACGTGAGGCTGAAAAAGCAAGAATGCGTGAGCAGTTTGAATCTGGAGTAATGTAGAATAGTTTTTGCTATAATATAGCTACTCTAAAGTTGCGTGAAACTCCTTATGGAGAAGATACGTTGACTCAATAGCAAGATTGATTCTTGCTATTATATTACATTAAGATGGAGGGGTACACCTTCATCTTATAAATAAAATTAAGGGGCAGACATGGATTGGGGTAAAGTAGTTTACGTATTTTTTTCACTCATGAGTTTAACATCGATAGCAGGCTTTTTATATGAAAATACTGCAATTTCACTCTTTATTGCAGCAAGTGTAAACTTGATTTCGACAATTTTAAAAATAGGAGTGAGAAACCTACTCTCAGCTGAGCTTTTAGCATCATCACTTGTAGCTGACTTACACCTCATACCAGCCTTTGTCTTTCTTGTAATTATTCAAGATGACTCATGGGCAATAGCACTCGCAATCGGTGCTTTAATTGCAAACCTCTTCTCAATGGGACTTGTATACATTGAGAGTAGTAAAACACAAGAAGAGTACTAGACTCCTCTTTGTGTCAAACAGAATAACAAATATCTTTTATAGGACAAACAATCTTGGAATATAGTGCAAAAAATATAGAGAAAAAATGGCAAGAGTATTGGAAGAAAAACGATAGTTTTGAACCAAGCGAAGATTTTACAAAAGAGAAGAAATATATCCTCTCAATGTTCCCTTTCCCTAGTGGACGTCTCCATATGGGACATGTTAGAAACTACTCAATTTCTGATGCTTTTGCTCGTTACCATAGACAACAGGGAAAAAATGTTCTGCATCCTATTGGATTTGACAGTTTTGGTATGCCTGCTGAAAATGCAGCTATTAAAAATGGAAGCCATCCGAAATCTTGGACTTACGATAATATCGACTATATGAAAAATGAGTTCTACTCTTTGGGCTTTTCTTTCTCACGTAAACGTGAGTTTGCAACAAGCGATGAACTCTATACAAAGTTCGAGCAGGGCTTTATTATCGATATGTACAATGCAGGGCTGCTTTACCGTGAAAAAGGGATGCTCAACTGGTGTCCACATGACCAGACTGTTCTTGCAAATGAGCAGGTAATTGATGGATGCTGTTGGAGATGTGACACACCGATAGTTAAAAAAGATATGAATCAGTACTACTTTAAAATTACAAAGTATGCTGATGAGCTTTTAGATGATCTCAAAAAACTAGAGGGTGGTTGGCCAAAACAGGTTCTGACTATGCAGGAGAACTGGATAGGGAAATCGAACGGTTTGGCATTTGATCTCTATTTCGATGAAGCAAGCAAAGTAAAATTAAACAACAGTTTTGAGAGTTTTGATGTCTTTACAACTCGTCCTGATACTATCTATGGTGTAAGCTATACAGCTCTCGCACCTGAGCATAAGATTGTTACTTATATGATAGAGAACAATCTGCTTGATGCTGATACTGTTGCAAAGATAAATGCAATGAAAAATGCATCATCAATCGATAGACAAAAAGAGAAGTCCGGTCTGCCACTTGGATTGAGCGTTATACATCCACTCACAGGTAAAACTATTCCTGTCTGGATTGCGAACTTTGTGCTGATGGATTATGGAAGTGGTGCTGTTATGGCAGTTCCTGCGCATGATGAGCGTGATTATGACTTTGCTAAGAAGTATGATTTAGAGATTAATCCGGTAATTGTTCCATATGAAGGTGAACATGATTTTTCAAAAAGTGCATTTACTGAGGTTGGTAAGCTTATAAACTCAGGTGAGTTTGACGGTATGAACTCTAAAGAGGCTCAGTCAAAGATTATTGAGATGTTTGAAGCAAAAAATCTTGGTAAAAAGACAACAAACTATAAACTCAAAGATTGGGGTGTCAGCCGTCAGCGTTACTGGGGTGCTCCTATTCCTTTTGTTCATTGTGACAAATGTGGTCTGGTTATGGAGAAAAAAGAGAACCTCCCAATCGCACTTCCTGAAGATATTGAGATTACCGGTGAAGGAAATCCTTTAGAGAAACATCCGACTTGGAAACATTGTAAATGTCCTGAGTGTGGAGGAGAGGCTACTCGTGAGACGGACACAATGGATACCTTTGTTGAGTCAAGCTGGTACTTTTTACGTTTTTGTGCATCTCCTGCAAACTGGGAAGATGAAGCATTCTCAAAAGAGCAGATAAAATACTGGATGCACCCTAAAGGGCATGAAGGAGTGGATCATTACATCGGTGGAATTGAACATGCCGTACTGCACCTGCTCTATGCACGCTTCTTTACAAAAGTCTTTAGAGATTTAGGTTATCTTGATTTTGATGAACCGTTTGAGAAACTTCTTACACAGGGAATGGTTCTTAAAGATGGTGCAAAAATGTCAAAATCAAAAGGCAATACGGTTGATCCTGATGCCATCATTGAGAAATATGGTGCAGATACTGCACGTCTTTTTATTCTCTTTGCTGCACCACCAACTCAAGAGTTAGAGTGGAATGACAGTGCTGTTGAAGGTGCATACAGATTTATAAAACGTTTCTACGAGAGAAGCAGTAATGTAGTAGCATGCGATGCTAAACCAGAGATAGACCATACTAAACTCTCAAAAGAGGAGAAGTTTGCTCGTAAGAAAGTCTATGAAGCTTTAAGACGTGCTGAGGAAGTCTACAACGAGCGTTATACATTTAACACAATGATCGCAGGTGTTATGGAGGCGATGAATGCTCTTAATGCTCAAAGCAATGCTGATGTATGGAGTGAAGCGTACTGGATTTTGACATCTATTATGGAACCGGTAATTCCACATACTGCATCTGAAATCAGTGAGAAATATTTTGGTCTGAAAAACTTTACAAAACAGGAAATTATTGAAGAGGTATTTGTAGAAGATAGTATCTCATTAGGTGTTTCAGTCAATGGTAAAAAACGCGGTGAGATTGAAGTAGCAACTGATGCCTCTAAAGAGGATATCATTGAAGCGGCAAAAGCAGAAGTCTCCAAATGGCTTGAGGGAAAAGAGATAGTCAAAGAGATAGTCGTTCCTAAAAAATTAGTCAATCTAGTCATAAAAGGTTAGATGTGAGAATATATCCAAAACTACTAAGTTATCTATTAGCTATTGTATTGATAGTGGCTCTTAGTGGCTGTGGATATAAACCAAGCTCTAAGTATGCACGAAATGTTGTGGGAGAGAGAGTCAGTACAAGTGTTATTATCTCGGCTCAAGATCCTGAAAATACTGTAATTATTAAAGATGCAGTTGATAGTGCAATTATTGAGATATTTCATACATATTTAACAAGTAAAAGGTATGCAGATACCTCTTTGACATTTAAAATTTCAGAGCCTAGTTATACACCTATTCAATATAATCAGGATGGTTTTGTTATCGCATATCGTGCTAAAATTAGACTCAAAGTTAAACGAGAGACAAAAAAGAGCATTAAAGATTATACAGCAGTAGGAACCTATGATTTTTCAGTTGTTCCAAATGCGGTAATAACAGACCAAGAGCGCTTTGAAGCGATTCGTAACAGTGCGCAAAAAGCGATATCATCGTTTATTGCTCAAGTTTCAGCTGAGGGTTCAAGAGAAAACAGGAGAGGTAGATGACAATTCAAACGATTATAAATAATGCGCTCAAGAGATTAAAGGCTGAGGGTAAGTTGCTTACTCCTGACTTTTATGCAGAAGCCTTTTGTAAAGAGGCAGAGCGGGCTAAAATGAGTGTTGAGGATTGTAATCATCTAAACAAATATACAACTATGCTCTCAAAAGATCTTCAAAAAGATCTTAAAAATTACCGTATTAAGACGGTGAGTGAATTTGTCCGTTTTTTAATCTCAAAACTCAATCGTACAAATCCTACACAGTGTTCAGATCTTTTAGAGTCACAGACTCTTTTGTGTAAACGGGCACTTCAGGTGATTACTGTTTTACATAACAAAGAGGCAGCCGAGCTTGCAAAAAATAGTCTGGATCTTTTAGAGAATGCTCCATCTCCAGAACAGATTGATAATTTTCGTCAAAGATGGGTCAATTTTTTAACAACTTATGATGATACCTTTTTACAGAAGTTAAAATCTCTAGGTGATGTTGATACTACTGATTTGAAAAAGACAGTTGAGAGCCTTCAAATCTTCCATGATCTGACATCATCTGCTGATGTAGATAAAAATCTTAAAAAAATTTCCAAACTTCTTGTCGCATCTTTTGTCCCATCTATCGCATCGAGTGTTAATGATACCATTGCAAATATTAGTGACAAAATTCGTAAAAATCCATCAATATTAGAAGATGAGAGTATTGAAAAAGAGATTAAGTCTGCTATCTCTTTAAGAATTGCACTTGATAAAGAGAGTGTTAAAGAGATGGTTGAGTCTATTGATGGAGTCTTAGATAAACTCTCTTTACGTCTTATTGATATGATAGAGAGTTCTGATAACTCAAATGCTGAGATACAGGCTATTAAAAGAGAGTTGGAATCCTATACGGAAGCATCGGTTACAAACTTTAATATAGCACACAAAAAACTCTTTACTATTGCAGTAGCACTTGAAGAGAATACGCAGATATTAAGTCGTGATTTAAAAGGGCATAGTGCTGATGTCTCTGCTTTGAGTCAGAAGGTTAAAAAGCTTGAAAAAGAGTTGGAAGAGGCTAAAAAAGAGTCTAAGGAAGATTTTTTAACGAAGCTCTATAACAGACGGGCTCTTGATGAATTTTTAGAGTTAAAAGAGGCAGAATATAAGCGATATGATAGAAACTACTCTATTGTAATGTTTGATTTGGATAAGTTTAAAAAGGTAAATGACACCTATGGACACGAGGCGGGAGATGCTGTACTATCTGCTTTTGGAAAGATTTTGAAAAAAGAGGCTCGCAGTGTCGATATCGTTGGGCGATTTGGTGGTGAAGAGTTCTTAGCACTACTGAGTGATACGGATACAAAAGGTGGGGCAGTTTTTGCACAGAAGGTACGTAAACATGTTGAAAAAGCAAAATTTATGTATAAGCGTAAACGTATTCACGTAACAGTGAGTGCTGGTGTGAGTGAGAGAGCAAAGCATATCTCATTGCAAGCAACAATTAACTCTGCAGATGAGTATCTCTATATTGCAAAGAAAAATGGTAGAAACAGAGTAGAGTATAAAAAGTAGTGTTAGAGAGTTTTTTAGCAAATAAGCCCCTCTTTTATGATGAGATTGATTATACTCGAATGCCTCGAATATACAAAAGTATTAAAAATGAGATAAAACTGCCAAAAATAATTCACCTCGTTGGAACAAACGGTAAGGGAACTACCGGACGCTTCTTAGCCTCTGCCCTTTACTCTTTAGGTTACAATACCGGCCACTATACATCCCCTCATATTTTAGAGTTTAATGAACGTATATGGCTCAATGGTAAAAATGTATCAAATGAGACTCTTGATAATTTTCATCAAAAACTTTTGAGACTCTTAGCAGCAGAAGATGCTGAAGCTTTGAGTTATTTTGAGTATACAACTCTTTTGGCACTCCTGATATATCAGGAGTGTGACTATGTCATACTCGAAGCAGGTCTAGGCGGAGAGCATGATGCAACTGCTGTTTTTGAAAATATTTTAACAGTAGTTACTCCTATTGATAGAGATCATGAAGCATTCTTAGGTGAGACAATAGAACAGATAGCTACAACAAAACTTAACGCTATAAAAACTCATGCAATTTTAGCCAACCAAAAATATGAGGATGTTTACCGTGTTGCAAAGAGACTTCATCGTAAAAAAGAGTTGACAATAGAGAGCTTTGAATACTATATTGATAAAGAGGATAGAGACAATGCCGAGATACTTGCAAAAGAGATGGGCTTAGTTGAGTACTTAAAAGAGAACCTTATGGTCGCAATCGCTACATTAAAGCATTTAAATATATCATATACAAAAGAAAACTTTTATAATTCACGATTATTTGGTAGACTAACACAACTTAATGAAAATGTATTGCTAGATGTTGGCCATAATGAATTAGCGGCTAAAAAAGTGAGAGATAGTTTAGAACCAAAAAAGTATATTTTGGTATATAACAGTTATAAAGATAAAAACTATAAAGAGATTCTCTCAATTTTAAAGCCCATTATAGATCATGTTGAGATTATAGAGATAGATGAGCAAAGAGTTGCAGCAAAAGAGGCGCTTGTTGAGGCTCTCTCTCAAAACATGATAGCGTATAGAGATTTTAAGGGGGTTGAACCGGGAGAGAGTTATCTTGTCTTTGGTTCATTTAGTGTTGTGGAAGCATTTTTAAAGGGATATAGTGGATAACCATTTTACTATTACAATACATGATGATAATGGTGTTAAGCAGTTTAATGTACATCAGTTTGTCAAAAAAGCTTTTTTATACGCTTTTATCTTTCTTTTAACTATAGGTCTTATTGCAGTTGGAACAATCTTATATCTAAATGAGAGTGTTGATAAGATTCAAAAAAAGCGTGAAGCTATAGAGTTGGCATATAAAGAGATAAAAGAGCAAAATAGAGAGCTTCAAGAGAGTATGAGAGCGACAAAAGAGTCTCTTGAGAGCAAGAAAAAAGAGTTGGGAAAACTTTCAGACTCTTTAGCAGAGATAGAGATTCTTATAGGTTTGAAACCTTTGGAAGATCGTTCACTCAATGAGAGAGTAAGTCTAACAAAGTTAAACTCTGAACATAGAGCGACTCTTTTACAGCTTATTCCTAGCGGTTCTCCTATAGAGTATCATGGAATAACAAGTAAATATGGATACCGTATTCACCCGACACTTCATAAAAAAGAGTTTCATCGAGGCAGTGATATGAAGGCGAAGATGAACACCCCTGTCTATGCAACAGCAGATGGGATAGTAGAGTGGGCAGGAATGCATAAACGTAGTGGTTTTGGTAGACTTGTAATACTCGAACATGTCTTTGGTTTTAAGTCATACTTTGGTCATTTAAACAAAATTGTGATAAAATCAGGTCAATTTGTAAAAAAAGGGCAGCTGATTGCCTATACAGGGAATTCAGGTCTTAGTAATGGACCGCACTTGCATTATGAGATTCGATTTATTCATCGTGCACTCAATCCATACTATTTTATAAAGTGGACACAGAAGAACTATAATCAAATTTTTGAGAAGGAGAAAAAGGTACCATGGCAATCTTTAATAACGGCGACGTCGCGAATAAAAGTAGTAACACCGATTCAAACACAACAATCATCACAGCCGGAGCAAAAATCAAAGGAGAACTAGATCTTAGTTGTAATCTCTATATTGATGGTGAACTAGAGGGGACTGTAAAATCCTCTAAAGAGGTTAATGTTGGTAAGAACGGACATGTAAAGGGAAATATCTCAACACAGCGACTTGTTGTGCAGGGTTATGTTGAGGGGAGCATCAATGCTGATAAGGTAGAGATAAAAGCTGCAGGACGTGTTAGTGGCGAGATAACATCAGTTGAACTTGTTATTGAGTCTAAAGCAATTTTTGAAGGTAACTCAATTGTTAAAGATTTGAATAAGCCTGTATCTGCTATAAAACAAGATCTTTCAAAATCTTAAACTTACAGGACCTTAATGTCACAGGCTGCTCTATATAACTACTTTAAAAACCACTCTAGTGAGAAGCTTGAGCTTCTAATTTGCGAAGATGCAAAAGAGGCTCAGGAGCTTGAGAGTGTTGCAAAATTTTTCAATCAAGATGTTCTTACTTTTGTTGACTTTCGTCCCACTTACGGGGATGATTTACGCTCTTATAAAGAGGAGTTGCATGAACTCTTATATAAGTTAAGAGAGTATCACAGAGCCAAAAAGAAGCCGCTTATCATCTCCCCTTTAAAGACACTTCTATTTCCTCTTCCAAAAGCAGAAATTCTTAAAAGCACAAACTTAGAGTTTGGCTCAGAGATAGATTTGAGCAGCTTTAAAGAGCAGATGCTGCACTGGGGATACACCTTTGTAGATATGGTTCAAGTTGAGGGGGAGATCTCTCATCGAGGCGATATCGTAGATATCTTTGTACCAGCTACGAAAAATCCGTATAGAATCTCTCTTTTTGACACGGAGATAGAGCAGATAAAGGCCTTTGATCTCGATACCCAAAGAACCATAGGTGATGAGTTAGACTCCATAGAGATCAGTGCAGCCTTTTTTACTCTGGATGAAGAGCAGTTTGATTCACTTAATGCAAAGATAGAATCAAGTGAGTTTGATGCACTCTCGCGTGATATAGCTTCACTTGGTTTTTGGCACTTGGATGAGTTGGCGGGGAACTTTTTAGAGGGTAAAAAAGCTCTCCTTGCTCATAAGATGGATAATGCCCTTATAGATGCCTATGCTATTAACAATCCGCAAATTCCGCGTGAGCAGTTTGAGTTAGATATTTTACCTGAGAGTGATAGTGTCAAAGAGCTGGTTGTTGCAAATGTAGAACAACTGCTAAAGGTGCATAAAGATAAAAAGATAACAATTATCGCAGCCAATAAGGCAACCATCAAGCAAGCTGGCATCTACGATACAACAAAGATCAATGTTGTAGAGGCTCCTTATATCTTAAATATTATTAGTGATGATGAGCTTATCATCTCACTTAATAAGCCAGATAAAAAACGCCGTCGCAGAAAAAGCTCTATACTGCTTGATGATTTAAAAGCGGGTGATTATGTAGTACATGAGGATTATGGGGTTGGTATCTTTGAGAAGATTGAACAGACAGAGATACTCGGTGGAGTAAAAGATTTTATTGTTATCAAGTATGTTGGTGATGACAAGATACTTCTGCCGGTTGAGAACCTTGACTACATTGATCGCTACATTGCAGGTGGAGGGAGTGTTCCAGTTCTTGATAGACTTGGAAAAGGGAGCTTTGGCAAGCTTAAAGCCAAAGTTCGCAAACGCCTCTTAGAGATTGCCGGACAGATTGTAAACACAGCAGCTGCACGTGCACTCATAGAAGCGCCAAAGATAAAAATCTCTAAAAAAGAGCTTGAGGAGTTTCAAAAACTCTCAGGCTTTGACTACACAGAGGACCAAAAGCAAGCAGTCGATGAAATACTGCGTGAGATGGCAAGTGGACATATTATGGACAGGCTACTGAGTGGTGATGTTGGTTTTGGTAAAACAGAGATTGCCCTTAACACCATCTATGCAGCCTATAAGTCTGGCTTTCAGTCAGCCTTTATCGTCCCGACAACCCTGCTATCTGCACAACACTTTAGAAGTTTAGATGAGCGATTTAGCGAGCTTGGTATTCGCTATGCAAAACTAGATAGGTTTGTCAGCACAAAAGATAAAAATGCCATCATTAAAGGGCTGGCAAGTGGTGAGATAGATTGTGTAGTAGGTACGCATACACTCTTTGGGCTTGAGTTTAAAAACTTAGGTGTTGTTATTATTGATGAAGAGCATAAGTTTGGAGTAAAACAAAAAGAGAAGATAAAAGAGCTCTATCATAATGTGCATCTGCTCTCTATGAGTGCGACACCAATTCCTAGAAGTCTCAACCAGGCACTGAGCTCCATCAAAACTATGAGTCAGCTCCTCACAGCCCCTAGTGAGCGTCAAGGGGTGCGTACCTTTGTAAAAGAGTATGATGAGAAGCTCATCAAAGAGGTAATTCTGCGTGAGCTTCGTCGTGGTGGGCAGGTCTTTTATGTGCATAATTCGATTGACCATATGCCTATCAAAGAGGGAGAGCTAAAAGCGCTGCTTCCAGATTTGAGAATCTTGATGC